>Ga0209303_1000017_pt1 | contig 251077 bp, 202 predicted proteins | sample SidtaG_3_FD_187449 | JGI IMG/M metagenome (GOLD analysis project Ga0209303, IMG submission 187449) | Marine algal microbial communities from Sidmouth, United Kingdom - Sidmouth_Asex1 metaG (SPAdes) (version 2) | ecosystem: Host-associated > Algae > Red algae > Unclassified | place: Sidmouth...
GTATTTTACCATATTCACGGGCATTAAAATACCCGTGTCGTGTTTCCTCCTACGGCTACATTTAACTCCGCTATCGCTTGGTTAAATTAAAGCGCGTAGGTTTCCACACTAACCGTATTTTTTATGAAAGTTTCAGTATATTATGCTATCTAAGGTGAGTTCAGGTTAAGAATAAAAGGCGATCGCATCACAAACCGTAGTTATACCTGAACTGATTAAGTCGCGATCGTGGTTAACTGCTGTTAAATCCAAGGGAAACTTGACTTATTTAATTTAAAATATCCTGACAAAAAGGATAAAATCCAGAAATATATTCGATTTTATTTGAGTTTGTGCGTGCTGTGGCAGAGGGAGACTTGGTTGCTCTGCATACATATCAAATGTGGCCTGGTAACGAAGAGTACGTAACAATGGATTTTTTTAGATTCGATGACAACGGTAAGATCGTCGAACACTGGGATTCGATACAAGAAATCCCGAATGAAACTAAGAACGGCAATACAATGTATTAATCCAACACCGAAATAGAGGCGTTAGGTTTCATTTGATAGTTAAATTGTAACAAACTTATATTATTCCAGCGTCTGGCGTAAGGGACTGGCTTGCTTCATTCGTAAACCATAGTCAAGCTTAAATCGCCAGGCACGCTCGGCTCCACGCATGGCTACCACTTCAGGCGTTTTATCCCAAATAACTTCTGTTGTCCCCGTCAACGTTAGTATATCCCCAGTTTTAAAATCAACGAATAGAAGCCCCGCCTGAGGATTAATCAGAAAGTTACCTAAGGTATTAAAGGCAAAATTACCGACATAATCTGGAATGGTCAGCACGTTTGCTTCTACCTTAACAAACCCAGGCTGACCACCACGATGGTTGACATCAACGCCACCAGTGTCGCAGATATCGTCCTGATTATTATGGCTAGCTACGAACATAGTATCGGCAGATTGGATCGTGCCAATAGCCTCTTCGTCTAGGGTTTCTAACCGTTCTGGTTCGATTTTCTTCGAGAGATCGCGATCGCGAATAAATTCTAGGGCGCGAGTGTTGATGTATTGTGGACAATTGCCGAAAGATTGAACGACATCGACTAGCAAACCATCTTCGCCACTTGAGGTAACAACGCCATTGAGTCGATTACGTCGGCGCGTCTGTGTTTCCAGACCGAGAAACCCAATCGGCATACCAGGAACTATGTTTTCAGCTAGGGGATCGCCCTGAATAGGAACTGCTTGAACTTTTATTTTGCGGTCTGTCGGTGTCGTGACAAAACCTGGATTCCCAAAAAGTATAGATGCCCAAGAAGATCCATTTTGATCGATACTGCCGACGAGCAAGTATGGAAGTTGGTGAAAAAACTGCCGATGTTGCTCTATCATGTAGCTACGGTGTACTCTACGTCCGATCGCTTCTTGGCGGTCTTTAATGCCCAGGCGGTCGTGAAGTTCTTGTTCGCCAGGGTGATACGGCGAGGTATCTTTGTCCCAGCCTGAATTTTGCGCCATCTTTATCTCCTATTAAATTCTTTAGATATCTGCATAGAATTAGGCTCAACTGGCGATCGCAGTCAACTCCATACGAATGCCCCCAGGAATGTAGAACATCATGTGCTGAGTCGATCCTGCGCCCATGAGTTCTGGCGCAAATTCAATGTCTACCCCCTCTGCCTTTTTAAGTTTTTCATAAATTGTATTGAGGATCTCTACACTATTCACCTTAAGTGCAAAGTGATGTAAGCCAACGTTTGTTTTTCGATTAAAGGGAATTGCTTGTTCTAGATCGGTTGCTTGCCAAAGAGTCACTAGCGTTGTCCCATCAGATACAAAGTAGGCAGGATAGTCAGGTTTTTCTCCAACTTGTTTAAATTCCAATACGTTGACAAAGAAATCTCTTGTAGTTTGGATATTGGGAACGGTAAGACCAAGATGGTGAATGCCTTGGGTAATAGTCATGGTAAAAACTCCGTTAATAAATTAAATAGTACTAGGCAATGTATCGGCAAGATTATTCATTTTTTAGTTATCATCTATGATGGTTTTCTTAGCCTTATACCTACTAAAGGGAATGGTTTTAGTTTGTCCTGGCTCTAATTCCAGGAGGCGGTCAGACAAAGATGATTCTTTGACGATCTTAATTGCTTCGGGCAATTTTTCATGGAAGTGCGCCCAACTATCCGCATGGATAATTGAAAAGGACGGTACATCGAGTTGTTCGGCAAGTTCAACAGCCTCTTCTGCACTCATAGTGAAAAAGGGTGGGGTGTCGGGAGCTTCGGCTACTTGCCCAGTGTGAAGCAGTGCATAGTCAATTTTGCCTGAATATTTCGTTACGATCTCTTCGGTACCTGCAAAGGGTACGGTGTCACCGCTGATATAGATCGTTGGTCCCGATGGGGAAGAAATAATAAATCCGTTGACTGAACCTAAAAGTTCAACGGCTTCTGCTGGACCATGTTGTGCTGGCAACGCGGTGATAGTTACATCGTCAATTTGATGAGTGTCCCATTGAGCAAGACCGATAGTATTACCACCAAGATGTTCCGCACCTTCTGTCGTCGTGATGGCTAGATTGGCATTGGCTAAAACATTTTGACCCAAGGTATCAAAATTATCCTGGTGCTGATGGTGGGATAATAGAACAAGGTCAACATTAGGAAGTTCGCTGGCTTCTAATGCAGGATCTTCAGTTTTTTGTATGGTTGTAAAGCCCATATCATAGCTGCCACCAGCTGGATCGAAAGCTGGATCGGTAATAATTGTCAGATCTCCATATTTCAAAAGTATCGTTGCTGTACCAATGAACTGGACAGAATAATTGTTTGCTTGCTGCTTGTGAACTTCGTCGGCATGCCCAAATTGCAATGGGATACTAGCTTGTAATGCTAAAGCTATTGCTGCTATTTGTAATCCTTTCATTTTTTTTCTACAATGTTTTCAAAAATAGAACCTCCCTCTCTTGTTGTTATGGGATCTAAATTATTTATTTAATTAGAGATAACTTCAAGAGCAAAGATGTTCGGTTAAATAATTTTTTATGGAGTTAATAGCCGACAGTAAAGACAGTTCTGAAATGCTTTGGTGTCTCGACTTCGTCAATCAGGGCGATCGCATAATCTTCAGCGCTAATCTCGCTTTTTCCCTGATCGTCAATCAGTACAGTACGTCCGCCAATTCGGAAAGTGCCTGTTCTCTCTCCAGGCATAATCATGCCAGATGGCGCCAGAAAGGTGAAGTCAACATCTTCGGAAACCAACAGACCATAGACCTTTCGCATCGCCTTTGCTTCGTCTCGATAAGCCTCCATAACCGTCGGTGCAACAGGGCTGCCATCTGGATGGTGCAGGGTTCCACCTCCCCCTACCATAACCAGACGTTTACCTGTCTGGCGCTGCACTTCAATTAACGATTGAGCAAAGCTTAGGGCATCTTTGTAAGGATCTCCACTGTTGCGGGGACTAACAGCGGAGACGATTACATCTGCCTGTGCAGCTTGAGCAGCAACGGCTTTGGTATCGTTTATATCCAAGGTAATAGCTTCTACACCTTCAGATGCCTCAATTTTTTCTGGGTTGCGGACACCTGCCACAACGGCATGTCCCCTTGATAGGGCTTCTTTTAGAATACGGCTACCGATCATACCGCTAGCACCGATAAGTAAAATTTTCATAGTTAGTTTTCCTTGTTTAGTAAGTTAGTAGTGATAATTTTGATTGATCGTTTAAGCCGCAGTGATGGGGAGATTTTTAATTGCTTCTAAAGCTTGCTTGGGTTCTAAACGTTGGGTATAGTCAACATCGAAATCGGCTAAAATAATGCGACCATCGGGAGCAATCACAAAAGTGGCAGGAACAGGTAATATCCAGTCATCAGTACCATTTGTTTCTGGTAACATTACTCCCCACTTGGTATAAAGATTTTTTAGTCGCTCGGAAAGAGTAAAAGCAACGCCGTAAGTTTGAGCCACCTCAGAACCGACATCACTTAAAACAGCGAACTCTAAATCATTTTTTTCGGCTGTAGAGAGTGAAGCATCGGGAGTTTGGGGAGAAATTGCAATTAAAGAAGCACCACTATTCTCGATCTCTGGTAATAGTTGTTGGTAGGCTCTTAATTCCAAATTGCAGTAAGGACACCAACCACCACGATAAAAAGTTAAGATTACCGCCCCATTTGCTAAATATTCCTGGAGATTAATCTGTTTGCCAGTGGCATTCGGTAAAGTAAAATCTGGAGCAATATCTCCTATAGTTAATAACTTACGACTATTGAATTTTTCAGCTAAAGTATTAGTTTCTTGCTCCAGGATCTCAGCTAATTCAGGGGGGATTTTTGCCGAAAATTCATGTTTGAATTCATCTAAAGCCATGTTTAAATTCATCTTTAATTCCTCGCTTCAATTACTTGTTTATTTCAATGTATCTATCATGATTGATATCTAATAGTTTGAGAAGATGGCAAATAAGAATATAATTTATGCCAAATTAGAATAAATAAATCATGGATCGTCTTGCTTGCATCAAAAGTTTTGTCCGCACAGTAGAAACTGGGAGCTTTTCAGCAGTAGCAAGAGAAATGCAAACTACTCAACCAACAATCAGCAAACAAATAGCTGCTTTAGAGAAATATCTGGACGTGCAGCTATTAACTCGCTCCACTAGAAAGTTGCAACTCACCGAAGCTGGCACACAATTTTATACCCACTGCCAAGAAATTCTCGATACTGTTGCTGCTGCTGAGGCTAGTGTTGGTAAGCGGCAAGAACCTAGTGGTAATCTAGGAATTAGCTGCCCTGTATCTTTTGGGCGGCTAATGATTGTTCCCCGCCTCAAAACTTTTTTGTCCCGATATCCCCAGATCAAAGTAGACTTAATGATGAGCGATCACTTTGTGAATTTAGTCGAAGAAGGAGTAGACGTAGCAATTCGTATCGGCACAAATCAAGATACTTCCTTAATTGCCGAACGCATTGGTACTACAAGACTAGTCACGATTGCTGCGGTTAGTTATTTAGAACAGGTAGGTGAACCGCAATCTCCCCAAGAATTAATTGACCATAACTGTATCGTTTTTACACGTCTGTCAACACCTAATGAATGGCATTTTCAAAAATCGTTGGGTTCTTCTATAGTTGTCAAAGTAAAGGGAAACCTAAGAGTTGATAATTCTGTAGCAGTGCGCCAAGCAGTTTTATCTGGTTTTGGTATTGCCGTTGCGCCGATTTGGTTATTTGGTAATGCCATAAATACGGCTAAACTAAAGGTGCTTTTTCCGACATATCAACCTAACCCCATGCCTATCTATGCTGTTTATCGTCGAGGAAGATTTCAACCAGCTAAGGTATCTTGTTTTATCGAATATTTAGCTTCCGAGTTTAGAATTGATCCCTGGGTTTCTGATTTTGGGAATTTTCAGGGAAATAACCGAACATCCAAGGGGGAAAAATCGTAGTAAATTAATTTTGTTTTGGTATCGTCATTCTTAGACGTGAAAAAAGTAGCAAGCTTGATACGATCTCAGGATTAGCTCATTCTTTCCTATAGTGATTCTCAGAGTAATTCAGCAGAATATAGTTAATCCAATTAAATTGATAGAGCAAAATCCAATGTTGAAATTCTTTCTCGCTACAGGTTTATTGTTTTCGATGGTAATAACTACTGCACCAATCAATGCTCAAACTGTAGAAGATAATACTTACAATATTTCTCCTAGAAAACTAATTTCTCTAGCTCGTCAGGGTAGATTTAAAGAACAAGGTATACCTGGCTATAGCAACTTTGGTAATGGTATTCGTTCGGGTAGAATTACTGCTGAAGTTTTAGTAGAAAGCGCGATTGCCCAATCTCGTTTACCAAAAACTGCTAAAAGCGATCGCAATTATTTGAGTACAGTTGCTAACCATCTTAGTTCCGGAGGCTGTAGTTCTATATAGATTAAGAGAAATAGTAGTACCCAAATTTAGCTTTTGAGTTATTTTCGCCGAACTTTAGCTTTTGTTGTAGCGATCGCACTTTCTACATTGCTATTTACTGCATGACAAACTTGTTTTCTATATATCCATAGCAGTGAGGCAAGTACTACCAGTGAAACTCCTGCTAATCCGTAAGTTGCTGTCATGCCAATGTTCTGTTTAACTGGTTGAGAAATAATTGGAGAGAGAAACTGACCTAAAAACATAAATGTAGTTAGACCTCCCAATGCTCTGCCTCGCAAAGTATCTGGAACTTCATTTGCCGTCCAAACATTAAGATTAGGCATTATCAAACCTAACCCAATACCAGTTGGGATTAACACTAGTAGTATCAGCCAGTAGCTACTAGCTACTCCAATACCAACGTACCCTAACCCAATTAGTCCAAAAGCGATCGCCAGAATTTTAATAAAGCTCAAGTGTTTTTTAATAGGTAGACAGAATAATCAAGCAAAAACTAGCCATCAATCTGATACCCTAAAATCATCAACAAGTATCTCATCGATCGCTACTGCCAAAGGTGAGATACTTGTTGCCAGAGGAGTAATGATCAAACCTAATGGAGATATTTATCTGTCTTCCCAAACAGAAAAGCAAACGTCTTCTTTGAGCCAGCTTCGTTTTACTAATTGTCAATGATCACGATTAATAGATTTGCTTCGATCTGATCGTCTTGTTGATTGCAGTAAACTATAACCAAACAACCAAACTAAAGCGAGTATTGATAAATTTAACTATGATGATTTAGATTATCTTTTAAAACTAGGGCGAAATCGCTTCGCCAATATTCTTAGATAGGTATAGTATTGTTGGCAGTTTTATAATATTTAGATCGTCAATGGCAAAAGTTATTATATGGTGTTAGGACGCGCCAAAGCGAATTAAAAGCTCGTAATATAGAAGATATTTTGGGGAATGATTCTAGGAGACCATCGCACACATGGGAAAAGTAGTCGGCATAGATTTGGGAACAACTAACTCCGTAGTAGCAGTTATGGAAGGTGGAAAGCCCATCGTAATTGCTAATTCGGAAGGTATGCGAACTACTCCATCTGTAGTTGGCTTTAACAAAGATGGAGAACTGGTAGTCGGGCAATTAGCCAGACGGCAAAGCGTATTAAATCCAGAGAATACCTTTTATGGTGTCAAAAGATTTATGGGTCGTCAGTATGCCGAACTTCAGCCAGAATCAAAGCGAGTACCCTACACAATTAAGCGAGATGAATTGGGTAATATTAAAATTCGCTGTCCCAAGCTTAAAAAAGAATTTGCTCCTGAAGAAGTTTCGGCAATGATTTTACGCAAGCTAGCCGAAGAAGCAGAACGTTACTTGGGTGAAGAGATTACAGGGGCAGTAATTACTGTACCCGCTTACTTTAATGACTCTCAGCGTCAAGCTACGCGAGATGCAGGAAGAATTGCTGGGCTAGATGTATTGCGGATTATCAATGAACCAACCGCAGCAGCCTTAGCTTACGGTTTGGATCAGCGTCGTCCTCAAACAATTATGGTGTTTGACTTGGGAGGGGGAACATTTGATGTTTCTGTGCTAGATATTGGTGAAGGAGTATTTGAGGTCAGATCTACCAGTGGTGATACTCAACTAGGAGGTAATGATTTTGATCGTCGGATTGTAGACTGGTTGGCAGAAGAATTTCTCAAACAAGAAGGTATTGACCTGAGAAAAAGCGATCGCCAAGCTCTCCAAAGACTTACCGAAGCAGCAGAGAAAGCGAAAATAGAGCTATCTAATTTATCAGTTACAGAAATTAATCTTCCTTTTATTACTGCTGATGAAAATGGCCCTAAACATATTGAAATGAGGCTCAACCGAGCCAAATTTGACGAACTATGTGGCGATCTGGTTAGTCGTCTCCGTCGTCCTCTCAAACGAGCTATTTCTGATGCTGGTTTAGGACCAATGGATATTGACGAAGTAGTTTTGGTGGGTGGTTCTACTCGCATCCCGATGGTGCAGGATCTCGTTCGTAGCTACATCGACCTCGAACCCAATCAGAATGTTAATCCCGATGAAGTGGTAGCCATTGGTGCAGCGATTCAGTCGGGTATTATGACCAACGAAGTTAAGGATATTTTATTACTAGATGTAACTCCCTTATCTCTTGGTTTAGAAACTATTGGCGGAGTGATGAAAAAGCTGCTACCTCGCAATACTACTATTCCCGTCCGTAGATCGGATGTCTTTTCTACAGGAGAAAATAATCAAACAGCAGTGGAAATCCACGCCCTCCAAGGAGAAAGGGAAATGGCTAGCGGGAATAAATCTCTGGGTAGATTTAAACTAACGGGTATACCACCTGCACCGAGAGGCGTACCCCAAGTTCAAGTGTCTTTTGATATTGATGCTAACGGTATTTTGCAAGTTACCGCTAGGGATAAAACTACAGGTAGAGAACAAGGCATTACCGTATCGGGTGCTTCTACCTTAAGTGATTCAGAAATTAATCGCATGATTAAGGAGGCAGATGAATTTGCCAATGAAGACCGCGCCCGCAGAGAAAGAGTCGAAAAACGCAATCGTGCTAAAGCCTTAACCGACCAAGCACAAAGAAAACTAAAAGAAGTCACTCTTGACTTTGGCAGTCAGTTTGCTAGTTACTATCGTCGTCGCATTGATGTATTGTGCGAAGAAATTCTTAAAAGTCTCGAACAGGATGACGAACGTACCCTAGATCGCTCAGAAGCAGATTTAAAAGATACTTTATACGAACTTAATCGAGAAATTAGACTGCAATACGACGATGATGATGATGATGATTTCTTGGGTGCAATTCGCAAAACATTCTTAGGTGACGACGACGACTATATTACGGATGACTATTCCTACGATCCTCGTCAAACTGATTACTACGGTGGTAGCAGTCGCGACCCCTATAATAATCCTCCTGGACGCGATCGCAACCGCGGTGGGGGATATAATGACTACGATGATGGCTATAGTGGGAACTATGGTGGAGGTGGCTATGGTAATGAGCCTCGTCGTCCTAGTAATAACGATTGGGATGATGATTATGGCAGTAGATCGCGTCAATCTCGCCGTGGAGATCAAGGATACGACGATTATGGCGATAATAGGTCTTCGGGTATGGCTTCACAACGTGGTGCTGGTTATAACGACGATCCCTACAGCAGCCAAGATCCCTATTCATCTAGAAGAAAACCTTCTAGAAACCCTCGTGGCGATCGCGATAATTATCCACCCCAAGATCGCCCTGGCGATCGCAATTCTCCCCGCAATGCACCTTATAATGATGACTGGGATGATGAAGATGATGAATGGTTCTAGTTAAATGGTTTTAATTGATGAGTGATAACTAATAACTAATAACTGATAACTGAAATATGCCACAAGTGCGTAATTATTATGAGATGTTGGGAGTTGATAAAAATGCTCCTAGTAATGAAATCAAGAAAGCCTACCGCACCCTAGCCATTAAATATCATCCCGATCGCAATTTGGGAAACAAAGCTGCAGAAGAAAAGTTTAAGGACATCAACGAAGCCTACGAAGTACTATCAGACCAAACTAGACGAGTACAGTACGACGAGTCCCTCAAACCAAAAAGCTTTTTTAGGGGAAATGCTGCCAATAACCGTAGTGGGGCTACCTCTAATACTGCTACTCGTACTCGCAACCGTGTCTCCACCGACAACTATCGTCCAGAAAGGATCAAAAGAACTAGAGTGGTTAATTCTCGTCCCCAGCGTCGAGATATTGAAGCTAAACTAACTTTGGGTTTGGATGAAGCCTACCGTGGTGGGAAGCGTAAAATTCGCTTAGAAGATGGTAGATCACTAGAAGTAGATATGCCCCCAGGAATGTTTAACGGGCAGCGAATTCGTTTACGCGGACAGGGTATAGAAGGAGGAGATTTATATCTCAAAATCACCGTAGCCCGTCATCCCTTCTTTGAAATCCAAGGGGGTAATATTTACTGTCAAATTCCCATAACTCCTACAGAAGCAATTTTAGGTAGTGCGATCGAAGTGCCTACTATTGATGGTTTGGTTAAAGTAACTGTACCTAATGGAGTGCGATCGGGTCAAAGACTAAGATTGGCAAATAAAGGCTATTTTGAAAAGTCAGGAGATAGGGGGGATCAGCTAGTAGAAATTCAGATTGTCACCCCCAAAGAAATTACGACCCAAGAGAAAGAACTATATGAGAAGTTACGAGAATTGGAACAGTTCAATCCCCGTCAAAATATCCTTAAAGGTTTGTAGAGTAATTACAAATTAGGTGGAATTAGCACTCGATCAATCGGAATAACAATGCCATTATCTGCGGCTAAAGGCTCGCTAGCGTTAGCATCGTTGAGTTTAACTCTAACCTGTTCGTTTTCTCCAGGTACTCCGCCAATTTTGACCGAATGTTGCTCTAATAAAGTAGATACTTCACGACGTTTGATGTCATCATCGCCAATCATGCCATCAATTAAGTGATACTTTAATACTTGATCCAAGATTTCTGGCTGAGATAGTTTTTGCTGAAGTTCGGGGGATAAAGCAGCAAAAGCCTCTTCCGTAGGGGCGAGTACTGTTAGCTTCTCTTTCTCACTAAGCATTTGTGACAGTTCGGCTGCTTGCAGATTGTCAACTAAAGTGGCAAATTTGCTATTGGCACTCAAAATCATTGCCAAATCAATAGATTCGCCCTCTTCTGATTGTAATGTATAGGCTGTGGGACTAAAGAAACTGGCAGAAGGATAATAATAAAAAGGAGATTGAGCAGAAGCAATGCTGTTTATACCATAGGTAGAGCCTGCAACAAACATTGCTAGGATTAGTTTTTTCAAAAATTGCTTGGATAACATAATTATTAAGATTGGAACAGGGTTAAGATTGCAGATGTAAAAAGCAAGGGTGGCGATATTGATCTTCTTAATTTAAAGAAGAAAATCAATTCTAGTTAAAAATACCTTTGTTTGACAAATATGAATCCACTGTAGAAAACAAGATCGCCGATACATATATATTTGAGCTATATTTTCGTCATCAAAACTTTATTTAATTATTTTTTGGTTGGTTTATAATTACATACTATGTTACAAACCAATTTTAGATGCATTTACGTAGTAAATTTTATAATTGTTTAAATTAAAGTAAGTATAGTTGGGCGATATTAAAATAAATTAATATTTAAAGTATTTTTTAGATTTTATGAGCAGAAAAATTGCGACTAGTTTTGAGAGCATAAATATTATTTACCCTTGCTATGAATCACAATCTAATAGTTGGTAGGAGATATCAATTAATTAAAGAATTAGGCAAAAATGGTTGGAAGACGACCTACTTAGCTCAAGATGCAACCATGCCTGATGAGTTTCGTTGTGTCGTAGACCAATTTAGGTTCAAAGCAAATCGAAAAATATCACTACAAAATATTAAGGCGCGTTATGCCAACGAAAGCTATGTTTGGCAAAAGCTAGCAGATAAAAATCAGCTTCCGCCAATATTAGCCTGTTTTGAAGAAGAAGAAGCTTTTTATTTTGTCAGAGGATTAATTAAAGGGCGAAATTTAGAACAACAACTAGAGCAATACGGCAAGTTAAGCCAAACAGAGTCGATCGCCATACTCAAAGATGTCCTCTCTAGCTTAGATTCAATTCATAAATTGGGTTTAGTATATCAAGATCTCAAACCATCCAACATCATTATTGGCGATAAACCTCACGGTATTACTGTATTACGCAACAATCGGGCTTTCTTAATCGGTTTTAGCCTAGTAGAACCGATTACCAACCAATCTGAATTAAAGCATGACGATATTCCCACAAGTTTGATCTATAGCAGTAACGAATATTATCCAGACAAACAACCAGCAATTAACATAACTCCTAGCAGAGATCTTTATGCTTTAGGAGCGATCGCGATCGAGGCGATGACGGGCAAAAAACCCCAGCAGATACCAGCTAATTTATTTCTCAAGACGTTTTTGGCTGAAGAATTAAATCAAGTTAATCCTAAGTTATTAACAATGATCGAACGAATGATGAGCTTAAATGGGCCCAATAGTTATACCTCTACCCCTGAAGCGATCGCCGATCTTAATAAGATTAAGTTCCAGCCAGAAACAGTAGATTTTATGCTAAACGAAACTGCTACCAACAGCCCGATTGACTCTTCGGCAGCAAGCATAACATCTGCAACACCAGATCAAACAATACAAGATCGCGTTGTCAACCAGAAAAAACCGTTTAAACCAAGTCAATTGTGGGCAGCAATATTTTGTTTGCTCCTTTTAGCAGGAGTGGGTGAATTTTTCTATCCTATGTTGCGTCCTCGATACCACTGTCGTCAAGGCAAGAAAACTTTAGTAGACGATCCCAAACAAGCTCTCAATAGTTTCCAGCAAGCAACCAATTTAAATGCTAATTCTCTGTGTGGTTGGTTAGGTAAAGGTCAAGCTTTCTATGAATTGGAACGCTATCCTGCTGCTTTGGCTGCCTACGATCGCGTCGAGCGAATTAAGCCTGATTTGGTGGCAACGTGGCAAGGAAGAGGAGAAGTTTTGTACCGCTTGGAACGTTTTGAAGCAGCAACTACGGCTTATAACAAAACATTGCGAATGCAGCCTAGTAACTCTACAGTTTGGAATCGCAAAGGTAAAGCACTGTATAAGTTGGAGCTTTTTCCAGAAGCTTTAGCAGCACAAGATAAAGCGATCGCTCTAGACCCCAACAACATTCAAGCTTTGACAGATCGAGGTATCGCTTTAATCGGCTTGGGTAAATACCAAGAAGCTTTAGACGCTTTTAATCAAGCTCAAGAAATAGATCCTCTAGATCCACAGCTATGGCAAAATAAAGCTCTAGTTTTACAATATCTCAACCGCCCTCAAGAATCAGTTCGTCTCTATCAAGAAGCACTAGAAGCTTACGAAAGTGTGATTGCTCAAAATCCACAGAATATTACTGCTTTACTAGATAAAGCCAATGTCTTAAGCAAACTACAGCGACATGAAGTAGCATTAAGCATCTACGAACAGGCAGTTAAAATTAATGAGAACTCTCATCTAACTTGGCTAGGCAAAGGAAATGCCTTATTTGCTTTACGAAGATACCCAGAGGCTTTGGCGGCATTTAATCGCGCAGTCAAGGTGCAGCCTAAATCCTACCTTTCTTGGCACAATCGCGGATCTTTATTGCGAGATGGTCTAAAAGACTTGCCCAAAGCGATCGCCTCTTACGATCGCTCTTTAGGGATTAATCCCAACTTCTATCATGGATGGCGCGATCGCGGAATTGCCCTCAGTCAAAATCAGCAACACCAAAAGGCGATCGAGTCTTTTAAAAAGGCTTTGAAGATCAAACCTAGCGATTATCAATCTTGGGTTGGTCGGGGAATTGCTTTATCATCCCTCGGTAAAATAGACGAGGCAATATCTGTATTTGATCGCGCCATTGAGATTCAACCCCAAGATCCTTTTGTTTGGATGAATCGTGGAGCGATTTTGGAGACAGCCCAAAACTATACTGAAGCTTGCAATTCTTATCGTCAGGTTTTAAAAATCAGACCAGGATTTTCTCCCGCCATTAGCAAGTTACAGCAACTAAATTGTCGTCAGTAGGGAATAAAAGGGGTACTTTCTATGCTAAAAGCTAATAGCCAATAGCTAATAGCTTTTTAATAAACATCAGAAACGAAAGGTAGTCCGTAAAGTTCCGACATAAATTGTCTCGTTTTCAGCAATGTGTCCTGGATTGGTGACGAAAAAGAAACCAGGAGTAATCCAAAGACTATCGTTAGCTTTGTAACGATAGAAAAACTCAAAGTGGAGTGAAGTAGCTTCGTCTTCTCGACCGAATTGATCTACAGTCCCTTCTTGGACTAAAAAATCATTATCGGGATCTCCCACCTCTTCATTTGTGGTCAAAAATTGCCTAGGGTCATTGTCAGTAATTGTCACTGCATCTTCATTGTTAATTACCTGTTCGGAAAAAGGTACGGTTTGACCAGGAGTTACTGGTCCAGCATCAACTAATTTGGGTGGCATGCCAAAAATAAACCCAAAGAGATCTCCTTCCCGACCAAAGGGATCGCTGAAACCTAGGGAAATTTGATAGGTTAAAGTTTCGCCATAGGGTTTTTGACCTACAAGTCCTGGAAAAACGTCTTGCAAGTCAAACTCAGGAATTTCGTCTAAATAATCAGTAAAAGTATAGGCTGCTGAAGCACCCAGGTTAAGTTGTTCGGTAAAATTCCATTGAAAAGTTCCTCCTATGGCATTAGTTTGAGCAGCAAAATCTCCTAGTTCCACTCCGCTCCCAGGAACAGCCCCATTGGAAGTTGGTAGCCTACCCCCAGACCATAAACCATTGGTTTCCGCATTGACCGAACCCGTAAAGGTTCCCAAGCTACCATCACTAGAATAAGCATTAACATAAGTGATTCCTGTAACGATGTTGTCTGTCGGCTGAACTAAAAATTGCGCTCCCAAGGTGCTGAAGTCTGCCCCAAAAAAGCCCCCGTCTGTCTCCGCACTATCCCTAGTACCATATGCTACTTGCAAGCGAATCGGTTCGGCGATTAACCAATCAAAACCTACCCCTGCATCCATAGGACCACCAATGCGAAAGATGGGATTTAGCTGACCGAAACGAGAAACCGAACCTCTTCCAATATCAAAGAAAGGAGAATTGGCGGTTAAAACATTACTTAAAGAAAAACCAAACCCAGAAGCATAAAAGGCTACGCGATCATTGAAGGCAGGAAAACGATATTCAAGGATATCCAAGACAACCTGATTCTCTAATCCTGCTTGGTAACTAAAGCGAGGACTATAGGTATTAAATGCTTCAGGACTAGTAAATCCGCCATCATCAAAATTACCAGTAGTTATAAACATTCGTAGCCGATCTTGACCAGAAAAAGAAGTTTGCAGTCCCAAACGTGCTAAATAGGCAAAAACTGTTTCGCTATCGGGTTCATCTGCCGTAGAGGTGAAATTTTCACCATCTTCTCGTAAACCGCAATTAACTGCATTGGCAGTAATATCGTTTTGCAAATTGAGAGTTAAATTATCGCATCCTCCAGGGGAGTTACCACCCCAAGCATCGGCAAGAGCAAAGATTACCTCACCATTCAAAATAGTTGTAGTTGAAAACTGATTGTCTTCTAAAGTTGCAATGCGGGCTTCGAGATTATCTACTTTGCTGGCAACAGAGGCTAATTCTGCCTCAAATTCTTGGCTTAATCTGCCAGCAGTTTGTAGATCTTCTGGGGCAACATTTTCTTGTGAGACAAGTAAACTTTCAATTTGCTGCAAACAAGAATTTAGTCCCGCAGCAAATTGATTGCGCGTTAAGGTTTCTTCTCCGCGAAAAGTTCCATCGGCAAAACCATTAATACAGTTATAACGCTCCGAAAGCGATCGCAATGCTTCATAAGCCCAGTCATTCGGACTAACATCTTTAAGCTTCGAGACGCTAGTTACCTGACCTAGAGAATTGTCTATGATCAGGTTTTGACTGACTAAATGTTGATCTGCACTAATGGTTCGATTTATTAAGGAATTTGCCGAATTATTTTGCTCTAACTTAGCCTCAGGATTGATCAAGCCTAAGTGATGTTCGTTAAGATTTGCTTTTGCTGCTGTAGCCGACAATAAACACAACAACGCTGACAAGAGATATTTATTACTCAAACTATTAATCATTTTTATATTTAAAGTCAGTGTTATATTTGTAACCTTAAATATAAATTAAATATTAGATGAAAAATATTTTTCCCAGCATATTTAAAATTAATTAATATTATGTTTTATTTTTTAATTTAATACAGCTATCAACTGTATGAAAATTGCCAAAAACACTCAATCAATGCTTTTTCTTTGGTTTTTTCATCAATATAATTATCGAGCAAGCGATCAAAAAAAATCTTAGCAATTGCAGATTAAAACAGAAAAGTCGTTCTAATCGTTCCTAAATAAATCGTGTCATTATCTGCAATGTGTCCTGGATTAGTTACCGCAAAAAATCCTGGTGTAACATAGAGATGATCGTTAACTCGAAAACGGTAGAAGAATTCAAAATGTAAAGAAGTGGCTTCGTCTTTTGCTCCCAAATTATCTTGAAACCATTTTTCCAACTCGATATTTGAATCCAAGCGAGGATTATTATCAGTGACTTCCACTGCATCCTCCCCTCGACGAGAAACTTCAAAAAAAGGTACTGATGCACCCTGAGTTTCAGGTCCCGCATCAACTAGTTTTGGTGGCATACCAAACATAAATGCAGCCAGATCTCCTTCTCGTTTAAATGGATCGGATAAACTCAGAGAAAATAAATAGGTAGCAGTGTTACCGAAGGGTTTTTTGCCAGAAGATGCAGAGCGTTGTGGTTCTGGTAAAACATTAGGAGAACCGTCAGGATTTTGGGAAACTCCAACGTTAAATTCAGGTAGTTCGTCGGTAAACTGGGTAAAAGTTAACCCACCCCAAGTACCAAAAGTTAACTTGTCAGTAATCCGCCACTGCAAAGATGCCCCGACAGCATTAGTATTAGCAGGTAAATCTCCTAAAGCGATCGCGCTATCGGGAATAAAAGGATCGGGTAGCACTCCTCCAGACCACAAACCAGTCGATTCTGCATTGACCGAACCAGAAAACATCCCCAAACGCCCATCGCTGCTATAGCTATTGACATAGGTCAAACCAGTAACAATTCTTTCGGTAGGCTGCAACAAAAACTGTACTCCCAAAGAGCTACGATCTGCCCCAAAAATTCCGCCATCGGGATCGCCACTATCGGCTACACCATAAGCTGTTTGAAGTCGAATTTTATCGCTAATTAACCAGTCAAAACCTACTCCCGCATCCAAAACATTTCCCAAGTTAAAAATAGGGTTTTTTTCGGCAAAGCGAGAGATTGCACCCCGTCCTGTATCAAAGTAAGGAGAGTTCGCACTCAGCACATTGCTAAGACTAAAACCATAGGGAATTACGGTAAAAACAACTTTATCGTTTAATACGGGAAAGCGATATTCTAGTAAATCTACAATAACTTCGTTGTCAAGATCTGCCTGATGAGAAAAAGTTGCCATATAGGTATTGAGAGACTCGGCATTGACATAGCCAGAGTTATCAAAAGCACCACTAGTTATATAGGTACGGAGACGATCTTTACCTGTAAAAGAGGTTTCTAATCCCAAACGAACTAAATTAGAAAAAGTAGTTTCAGTATCAGAATCTCCTGCATCTTCACAGCTTACTCGCTCTGCTACGCCCGTAACACTTTCAATTTCGCTAGGCTGAAGACTACATCCTCCAGGGGGATTACCCCCGAAAGCATCAGAGATGGCAAAGATAATCTCACCATTGAATTTAGTAGTTGTAGAAAATTGATTATCTTCAGCAATGCTTAAACGATTTTCTAAATTGTCAACTCTTTGTGTCAGACTAGCTAATTCTGTCTCAAATTCTTGGCTTAATCTGCTAGCAGTTTGTAGATCTTCTGGTGCAACGTTTTCTTGTGAGATAAGTAAACTTTCTATTTGCTGCAAACAAGAATTTAGTCCCGCTGCAAATTGATTGCGCGTTAAGGTTTCTTCTCCGCCAAAAGTTCCGTCAGCAAAACCACTAATACAGTTATAACGCTCCGAAAGCGATCGCAATGCTTCATAAGCCCAGTCATTCGGACTAACATCTTTAAGCTTCGAGACGCTAGTTACCTGACCTAGAGAATTGTCTGAAGCAGTAAAACTTTGAGCGACCGAATACTTATCAGCACTAATTTTTTGACCGATGGACGAAGCGGAGGTAACTAAATTGCTATGTGTTGTATTTTGAATATTCGGTAATGCGATCGCTCTATTATCTTGAACTGTGGCTGTTGATATTTCCAAAGATGGCAACCATTGAGCCATAAATAGATCGAGTCGCTGTAATTTTGATAAATTAGATAATCTACTACTGGCAGAGATGGATAGATTTTCTTGGTTGTGACGATTGAATTTCTTGAAGGAAGAACTACTGTTAAATCCAGCTTCTGGATCGATAACATCCGACTGAGAACTATTAGGATTTGCTTTGGCTGCTGTTGCAGATAATAGGCACAAGAATGTAGATAAAAGATATTTGTTGTTAAGTTTTTTAATCATTTTTTTAAAAATTACCAGCTTTAAAATAACTTTTGCTGCAATAAAAACAATAGGTTTAAATTTATTTTTTCAACAGATTTAAACATGATTATTTTTGTGTGTATACAGTAATTATTTATATAATATACTGAAGTACAATAAAGCCGAAATAATAGATTAATTTAACTTTTGCTTGCATTTTATAGCAATCGAATTATAGATTAGGACATCTTTAAATTTCTTAGTCTCTTCGCGTCTTTGCGAAAGACAAAATAAACTTTCTTAACCTTTCCTTCGACTGCTATAAGCCATTTAAAATTGACTTCAAAAAGCAAACAAAACTGCTTTTATTTCCAAAAAACTCTGAAAAAATCAACTTATTTAGTATTTATTTCAACTATCAATTACCGTATAAATTGTGATACTTATTAATAATTATTAATCTTCAAACTATTTTTTGTTATTTGATTAATCAAACATCTTAAATTATTCGCAAGGAGTTCCTAATAACAAGAAATCGCATCCTGGGGATGGTTCGTCACGAATCATGTTTTTAAGGGAAAAACTTTTGTAGACATCATCTACCACGTCTTCTTCACTGTTAAGATCTAATGCGCCAACCAAATCGTTTTCCAAAGATACATCGACAATTCCACTACCAGAATTAGTATTAAATAGAGGAGTTTTGGCTGCTTCAATAAAAGTTTCTCCTGGTGGTTGCAGATTAAACAAGACTTTGATATCTAATTCGTCCCACAATGATTTAAAATTGTCAGCATTTTGACCACTACTAAATTGACGATACAAAATGGGCGGTTCGTAGCCAACTGCTTCGGTAACTACCTTTTCAATATCTTCTGATTCAAATTGTTGGGATATTTTTTCGTCTACCGAACAATATTGTCTAACTAATTCTCCTTTATCTGCCGAACCGCGCCCGTGAACACCCACAACCATACCATTTTGGTCTAATACAGGGCCACCACTCATGCCTGGACGAGTAGAATCTATATAAAAAATACTATAGCCGTTCTCGCCTTCTTGGGGTAGGATCGTTCTGGTTATAGGACTCCAAGCTAATCGACGTTGGCGTTGAGCTACTTTTCCGCGACATTTACCAGTTACTGCATCTTTTTCTTTTTCGGGATCTGGCCATCCAGAGACATAAACCGTATCTCCTAACTGAAGATTGCCAACATTTCCCAAAGAAGCAATGGGATATTCCACATCACTTTCAAAACTAACCACCGCTAAATCTGTGCCGGCAACTCTGCCTGGAACGGCAATGGAATAGCAGCCAAATCGAACTAATTTTTGGCTAGTAATTTCTGCTTCTAGAGGGCAATCCCTACCATCGTCTACTTCGGAGATCGGATGAACTCGACCATCGCTGGTACGAATACCGTAAGGAATATTTAGTTTTAGATGTCTTTGTTTAAAGTTGTGGGTAACAGTTAATACAAAATAGCGGTTTTGTTGTTTGCCCACAATCACTCCAGAACCTGGATTCCAAACACCATCAGCATCACTATCTTTTGCTAAGGGATTATTACGATTCTCTTCTAACTCTTTGATTAAGTCTGGAGTTAACCCTGGGGCAACCAAAACTGTAGTTTGTCTGGCAATAGAGTTGATTTCTTCGGTAGATAGTTCGGCCAAAGCTGGAGATGTACCTATTAAAAGTAGCCCTAAGACTTTTATAGATTGGCGACAAATTCTATCAATAGGAAATATCATGTAAATACAACAAATATTATTAAAGTATTATACTTGTTGATGATTTTAGGACCAGAAGAATTTAACTTTATTTAATTTAAACCTGGCAAGATTTAAATGAGAGACGATGTTCGGGAGAAATGCCGTACTTTTCGATCGCCAGACGATGAGATGCCGTAGGATAACCTTTGTTTCGTGTTAGATCGTATTCTGGATATTTGGTTGCCAAATCAATGATTAATTGATCGCGCCAGACCTTAGCCAAGATACTGGCAGCAGCAATTACAGGCGATTTTTCATCTCCTTTGATTACGGTTTTTTGAGCTAAGGATAAGTTGGGAATCGGAAATTTCCCATCCACCAGACAAAGATCGGGTTCGACTTTCAGTGCCATAACGCTTCGCTTCATAGCCAATAAAGAAGCCTGTAAAATATTTATTTCATCTATCTCAGCAGCAGTAGCCAAACTAACATGACAGTCGGTTGCAATTTCTTGAATTAGAGGTACAAGTTTTTGGCGTTTGGTCGCCGATAACTTTTTGCTATCGGCGACCCCGATTGTAACCAATCGGGGAATATCTGCTAAAGGCAATGCCACGGTAGCTGCCACCACTGAACCAAATAAAGCTCCTCTTCCTACTTCATCTATTCCTGCAATCAACCCATTTGATGCAGTAAATTCTGCCAGTAAAGAATCATCAAACATCAGCAATTATCAACTGCTCATTAAAATTGTTCATTAATTAAGCTTCTGAGGTAGCCGAAGACCGACGGCGACGACGACGACGAACTTTTGTAGTAGTTTCTTCTTCTTCGGTTTCCGCTTCTGCTTCTGATTCTGGCAAGGATTCTGGCTCTGGGATAATTTCGACTCGATCCTCTGCTTGGTCTTGGTCACTAGCTTCAGCTACAGGTTCTATTTTGTCTACTTTTTTTCTGCCTCTCGTTTTTTTGGCTTTAGTCTTTGGTTTAGATTCCTCTTTTGTTTCTGCTGATGGTTCAGGTTCAGATTCTGCTTCGGCTTGGGTCAGGCTTAGTGCTGATTCTGAAGTTGATTCTTCGGGAGTTGATTCTTCCCCTGGTTTTTTGACATAAACCAAAACTGATTTAGGATCGTTTGCTTCTTGTTGTTGGAAAACTAGAGGCGAAATACCCATCAAAGCATACATCTCTTGTTCTAGTTCACCCATTTCAACCGTGACTTTTTCTAAAGGTGCTTCATCTCGGCGAGAAGCACGACTTGATCGAGACTTGCGTTCCTCGTTATCATTATCGCGATCGCTTAATTCTTGATTTTCAGCGTTTTCTAGTTCAATCGTATCGTCTTTGATCAATAGATCGTTACGACGACTGCGACGACGACGACGATTACCGTTATTATTTCCTTGGTCTTGGTAGTTAGGATGGTTAATCAACTCTAGGGAGCGATTATTATCTTCCTGTCTAGCATCTGTAACTGAATTATTAGCTAGCTCAATGCGTTCTGATTTAGCAGTAGGAGCAGGAATGACAGGGCGAATATTGATGCTGTTTACAGGTTCGCGAATCGCAGCAGGGGGGACAATCGGAACTGTTTCGATCGATTCTGCTTCTGATTTACCTGGAAGATGAGCAATCTGTCCTAAGCCACCACAGGTATGACAAGTTTGACCAAAAAGTTCATAGATATTTTTGCCTTGGCGTTTGCGAGTTAATTCGACTAAACCTAGCTCTGATAATTGGGCAATTTGAGGACGGGCTTTGTCTCCTTTAAGTGCTTTGTTGAAATGTTCTAAAAGCTTAATTTTATCGCGATGGGTATCCATATCAATAAAGTCAACTACAATCACACCGCCAATATTTCGCAGGCGCAACTGACGAGCAATTTCCGTGGCAGCTTCAGTATTTGTCCATAGCACAGTTTCTCTTGCAGTTGCCGAACGAGTAAACGAGCCAGAGTTAACATCAATTACCGTTAAAGCCTCGGTAGGTTCGATAATAACATAGCCTCCAGAAGGCAAGTCTACTCTTGGTTTTAAAGCTTCTCGTATCGATGCACTAACGCGATAGTAATCTAGGATAGGCTGCTGTTCTTTATGAGAATCAATAAATACCCCTTGAGGAGAATGCCCGCTACTCCAGTTGCTCAACTGTTGCTTAATGCGTTTTACCCCTGCTGTGGAGTCCACCACAATAGTATTAACTTCGGCAGAGAAAGTATCTCGTAACACCCGCTGAATAAAATCATCATCCCGATTTAGTAAAGCTGGTGGTTTGGCATAATTTGCCTGATACTGAATCGATTCCCATTGTTTTTGTAGAAACTCCAGGTCTTCCATAATGGCTTCTTCTGCTTTGCCATCGGCTTCAGTTCTGATTAAAAGACCCATTCCTGGTGGCTTGATTAAAATTGCCAAAGCCCGCAAACGACTACGTTCGTTTTCGTCTTTAATTCGACGAGAAAGCTTTACTCCTTTGCCATAGGGCATCAATACCAAATAACGTCCAGGCAAGGTAATATTGCCCGTTAGTCTGGGTCCTTTATTTCCTGTTGGTTCTTTCATTACTTGAACCAAAGCTTTTTGTTGGGGTACTAGAAGCTCCGTAATTGCTGCTGCGGACTTTTTCAGACGCAATGGACCTAAGTCTGTAACGTGGATAAACCCGTTGCGTTCGCTATCGCCAATGTTAACAAATGCAGCATCAATACCAGGTATCACATTTTCTACAGTACCAAGGTAAATATCACTAACTTGTTGATTACCTGTGGCGACAATTAATTCTTGAATTTGTTCTTCCCAGAAAACAGCAGCTATGTGATGTTGTTCTGCGATAATAATCTGTTTGGGCATTAATTTTCCTCAAAATTAGTCACGCTCGATCGCCCTTTATCGTGTCGTCAAAAGATCTAATTTGCCGATTTGGATGAAAGATGGATCGCGATATTTTTAATGTGGGTTTTAAATCAAAAAAACTACGAAATAGGAATAGAGTGATCAATTTCACATACTTATAGGGTTGAGATATTACCAAATAATGATTGTTTGAGCAGTTCTGTATTATTGGGTAGCGGATTTGGGAGGTATTTACCAAGAGCAAGATGGCGATTGTTAGCTTACTATTTTTAGCTATATAAATATAGAGTAGTTAGCTCGTAGATTGGGCGAGCGTTAGTAATTATCAATAGCTGCTGCTAAAGTTTCGACTAATACGATCGAGGACTTAACGAACTAAGGTAGTCTTTCGAGGATTGAAAAAATTCCATTTGCCAAAGATAGCAACCTACTTTGCTACGAGCGTTCCAACTCACATTCTTATAGCTAAGCATCCAGTGAGCTCGGCCTACCCTAACCCTAACCCTAACCCTAAAGAGTATATCCGCAGGTGTATCCTTTAGGACACTTTTGGTTAATGGGATGGCTTAGTTTCGTACTTACTACGGACGTGGGGTCATGGATTTGCCGCGACCTTTAAATTGTCCGCTTCGCAACCGCGATCGATTCGATTGCAAAGATGCTTTTTACTTTACCAAATTTTAACCGTGAAATGTATTCCCTTGCAAGCTCTGTCGTGAAAAGACAAAGAAGAGGAAAACCAAACATAACCTTGAAAATTTGTTGTAAATTAAGGATATTAGAAATACTCTTTTGAATAAGATAGCCTACAATAAATAATCTGGGGATTATTTGTTAAGTTTTAAATTATTTCTTGCTTAATTATATCTGCGATCCGATCTGCTGCGCCAGTTTTTCCCCTAATAGCTTCGAGGCTATTTTTGATCGACTGGAGTTTGCTGGGATGAGCAAGATAATCCAATACTAATTCGGCAACGCTTTGTGGGCGAAGTTTTCCCACTAATTCGGGGACAATTTCTCGACCAGCCCAAATATTTGGCCAAGCAAATAGTCTTCCTTGTTTTAAGATCAGCCAATTAATTATCTTAGCGATTGTAGTCCCAACTCCTGGTAAACCCGCCAAAATTCCTGGCAAGCCATCCCAAGATCGCATAGCTTCAAGCTGCTGAGTTGGCAGCAACACGATCATTGGTACAGTTAAAGAAGTTAGTTCAGCGGTATTTGCACCCACTGTAGTCAGACATATTTTACAGTCGATCAGCTGCTGATAAGCAGGAAACTGAGTAATTAACTCAATTTTTGTTCCTCCAGAAGTTACTAAATAGGATTTTGAATTTGTTGCTTGGGCGGTCATTATTTTGCCTTCTATATTACCCAACACCGAGAGCAAAGGATTATCTCGAAGATTCGCATACTTACTTAGAGTTGTTAAATCTAAGGTAGGTGCCACAGGTATCATAAACTGGACATCAGGCTGTTGTTGTTGAATATATTCGGCGATCGCCATACATAAAGGCACACCTTGAGCTAATTTCGCTGGTTTTGAACCTACTAATAAACCAATCAAGGGAATTTGAGACTCAGGTAAAGTTGCAGAACTATTTTCTTCGGTGACTTCTGCTGCCACGTTAGCCATCAAGTCTCCCACTACTGTAAGTTTGTGTCTATAAGATGGGGGAACTTGGGCAACTACTCGATGACTCATAGCTGCAAAGCGGTCGATCAAACGATACCAGCGAGCCGACCACTCTGCATAAATTAGGCTAGAGTAGCCCAACCGTTTGGCGATCGCTACGGTGTAAAACTGATCGCCTCCCAAAAAGACAACTATCCCGCGATCGCTCCATTGCCAATTATCGGTTGTTTTGCCCCACAACAAAAAAGTCCAAAAGTTTTCAGGAGATAGTACCCGATCTACTTCTGGGTAGCTTAAGGCGATCTGGGCTTCTCGACCAGTACTATGGGGACAAGGAGATAATATGACCGAAATTCTGACCGAACTGTTAACGGAAGTTAGCTTGGGGCGCAAGCATTTGACTACAGGGCGTACCCAAGTAATAATCTCCCCTGGTCCATTGGACAAGATCACAATATCAATCATTCCTCATCCTTTACCTTTAGGCGTTACTAATTTCGTATACAAAATTTAAAGTTGCCCAGGCATTAACATCAAGAGCATAAACATCAGGCTTATCGCTAATTAAATTATTAGATACTGAGCTTGCAGTATGCAAATCTTTCATCAGAGACTCGATTGCAGCTATGGGATTGACAACATTTAGTACTTGGTTTTGATCTAACTTAAGATTTTGTTGGGCTGCCAAAGCCTTGAGAGTATTGGTAAAAGGTTCGATTGAAAACACAACATAAAGGGTATTGATCCCCAAAGAATCAGAAACTTTCCATTTCCAAGAGCTTTCTACCTGGGGAATAGTCAAAGTATTATCTGAGGTAATGCTAATATCCTCTAGTTGTGCTTCTTCTTCCACCGACTGAGATTTAACAGGGGTATAAAGCACAAACATATTACTGTCTGCACTAATACCTAATAGCAAAACATACAAATCTGGCAAACTATTACTGTTTAAAGATAGTTGTAGCTGAGAATCTTTAGTTAATACGGGTACATTATTGACTGGATCAGGCGTATTATTTTTACTAGGGAAATTGAGCTTTTTAGCTGGCAACTTACTATTTGATACCAATGTTGCCTTTCGAGCTACTAAGGTTTGATTATCTGTTCCTGAAGTTAGGGTGACATCTACCTTGAGCTTTGAAGAAAATTCATTGTTAGTCAACTCTAGCCATTTAGCTGCCAATAAATTATTAAAATGAGGTTTGAGACGAGTTATCGCTACTTTAACCGCTTCATCCTCTGCTCCAGATGTTCCATTGAGCAGAATCCCTCCAGCCGTGTATAGACCATAGCTAAAAGTTTTATTTTCTGTCTTTTCTGTGGTTGAATTATCTTGATAAACTTTACCCAGAAGACAATCAGCATTTTGTTCTCGAATCACTACTGTCGAGTCTACTGCCGAAACATTAGCCAGCGCACTAGTGGCATCAACCCGTTCTATCCTTTGTAAGTCTCGATCTAGTCCCAAGGTAAGACCAAGATTGCGTTCGATGATCCGTAGAGATTCTCGGACAAGATCTCCTGTTTGTAGTTGATTGATGTTGTTGTTAGACAAAAGCTGTGCTTTGGCGAGTAAACCATCTCTCGACTTGATTTGAATATCGGTTGCGTCATTCTCATTTGAGACTGCTCTCAAGCAAGAATCTACGCCGTAGACATTAAGAATATTAGCTGGTAAACCCAAAAGTTTAACTTCAAAATTGTTTTTATTCGTTTTGGTCACAACTCCAGTAGCATAAGGAACATCCGCCGTTGCTAAATAGTAAGCAACGGCGGATTTGTCAGGACTATTGAGGGTCGGTTGTTGCTGTCTCCCCATCACCTGTTCGACACTGGCAGCAGTTTGCGCTAAAGCCACCTGAATTTTGGTACTTGGAGTTATTTGCCAGAGATGCTGCGTTAAAGCATGGGTAAAAAGTCCAGCACTAAAGTCATCCCATTGTCTTTCTACTGCCACTTGATTTTTACCCGATGCAGACAAGACTACTCCTGGTAAAGATAGTAATCTTTTGCTGGGTTTGAGTCCTTTGTCAGCGAGTCGACTGCGTAACTGTTCTAAAAATGCTAATTCTCCAGAACTGGGGGCTTCGGCAATCTCCGTCGCGGAACGAATTTTAAAATTGCTGTGTTTAACGCGAGGATTGAGATTAAAACTAGTATCGAGAACAAAAGTGCATTTAGTCGTCTCTAAAGATTGAGCTAAGACTAATAGCGTATCTTGCAAAATACTATTGGAAATAGTAGCGTTTTTGGTAGATGAAATGCCGTCAATCGGAACTAGACTGTTGACTAGTTTATATTCAACTGGCTCAATTTCTTCTGTAGTAGCTACTTCAGAGGTCAATGGCATTTTAATTTGACCGCCATAACCACTAAAGTGAAATACCACCACATCATCTGCCTGAGCCTGTCCTAAATGCTCGACAAAGGCGGTTTCAATGTTAGTTCTGGTAGAGTCGCGATCGCTCAATGTGAGAATATCTTGCGGATTAAAACCAAAACGATGAATTAGTAGTTCTCGTTGTAGTTCAATATCCGTCAGACAGCCATCTAGATTTTCTTGGTGAGGATAGCGATTTACTCCTACCAATAATGCTAACTTGCGGTTGGTGGTCTGTGCTAAGGTCTGTTGATAATTTTTAACCATGGTAGCTAGTCTGCCATTACCTTGGCCCCAAGAATCCCAGCCTATTTCGGCTGTTCCCCAGGTAAATAATGTTAACCCAGCTTGCTGTAAAAAAGTTCTGCGATCGAGTCCCATATCAGCTACTAGCCTTTAGATATCAGCGTCTTGATAAGTATTTTATGAGTCTATTGTACCGATAAGATTTCAGCAGTTCGATCAATATGCTTACCTTTAGCTCTATTTCCTAGCAAATTTCAATTCTTAGGTTTAGAGCTTGTCAGGCAATGCTAGATATCACCACCGTAATCGAGCTTATCAGTATATAGCTGGTAAATGTCGCTTAAAACTAAAAGGTTACAGATACAGGCTATTTAATAAACCTCAAGTCTGTAACCAATTATAGTGTCTTGTTCTCGTAAGAGAGAGCTTAATTTAGTTAGTTAGTTAGTTTTCATCGCTCTTGCTAGTTCTTCTGCCACTTTAGGACGCGAGAATTGAGGAGGAGGAGTTTTGCCTTCTCTCAACATTGCTCTTACTTTAGTACCTGATAAGTGAATGCGCTCTTCTTTATTAGCTGGGCTAGTTTTAGCTGTTGCCATTTGTTCGGTACGAGTGCAGTAAAACGCATGTTCAAATTTGAGAGGAGTGATACCCATTTCTTCTGGGGTAAATTCGCCAAAAATTTCTTGAGCGTCGTAAGTGCCATAGTAGTCACCTACACCAGCATGGTCGCGACCAACAATAAAGTGAGTACAACCGTAGTTTTTACGAATCAAAGCGTGAAAAATCGCTTCTCTAGGACCTGCATAGCGCATTGCCGAGGGGTTGATTGCCAAAACAACTCGCTCTTGAGGGAAATAGTTTTCCATCATGATTTCGTAACAACGCATTCTTACATCTGCTGGGATATCGTCGCTTTTAGTTGCACCAACCAAGGGATGTAAAAATAAACCATCCACAATTTCTAAAGCACATTTGATAATGTACTCATGAGCGCGGTGAATGGGATTGCGAGTTTGGAAACCTACTACAGTTTTCCAACCTCTTTCTTGGAATAATTTTCTCGATGCTGCGGGGTCGATTTGATAGTCGGGGAATTGAGGATGAGCTTCTCTTTCTAGCAACCAGACTGGCCCAGCTAAATTAATTGCTCCCTGTTCGTAAATCACTTTTACCCCAGGATGAGCTTCTTCTTCGGTACGATATACGTTAATCGCTTCGTGCTTTTTGTCGTAGCTATATTTTTCGGTTAACTGTAAGACTCCGATAAATTTGCCATCAGGGTTATCTAGTCGAATTAAGCTACCTTCTGCAAGGGGCTCGGCAGTTTCTTCACTAACACAAAGAGTGACAGGCACAGACCAGGGCAAACCGCTTGCTAAACGCATTTTTTCAACTACTCCTATGTAGTCTTCTTTGCCCATAAAGCCACTGATGGGACTAAAACCACCGATCGCAATCATTACAAGATCGGAAGTAGCTCTTTTGTCTAATTGAACTCTAGGTAAAGAATCTGCTTTTGCTAAGAAATCTTTTTTTTCTTCAGCAGTAGCTAGGCGGTCGATTAGTTCGCCACCATGAGGAGGAATCAAATCTGTACTCATGATTTATATTTTTAAATTAGTTTATACGCTCTTTTTGGAGACAACAATGCTAACAATAAATCAAGAGAATTAACTCATTGATAACCATTAAAAATCAAAAGTTTATTAATTTTTGCTATGGTTTTAACATTACTTATTATTCTCATGTTAAGTAAATCATATTTTTGTACATTATGAAACGTTTGATTTCAATTCGATTTTGGTTGGCTACTGCTTTGTCTCTACTGCTTTGTTGTGGAATAGCATCAAACGCTTGGGCTATGGGTGGAAAGCAACTACCACTCAATGAACCAGCCCCAAAGTTTGTTTTATCCACTAATATTGGAGATGGTGAGATATCTTTAGATGATTATCGCGGTCAGTGGGTTGTACTATACTTCTATCCTAAAGATTTTACTTCGGGTTGTACTATTGAAGCTCGACGTTTTCAGCAAGATTTAGCAGAATATGAAGCAAGAAATGCGCAAATTTTGGGAGTGAGTGTTGATGATGTAGATTCTCATGCTGAGTTTTGTGACTCACAAGGGCTGAAGTTTCCTTTATTAGCTGATACCGATGGTAAGGTTAGTAAAGCTTATAGTTCTTGGCTAGGTGCCATGTCATTAAGACATACTTATTTAATCGATCCTCAAGGTGTTTTGCGCTCGACTTTTTTAGGAGTCAGACCAAGTATTCACTCCCAAGAGGTTTTAGCTCGTTTAGATGAATTAAAACAGGAACTTTCAAGTTGAGAAAGTGTCATGATATTAATCATCAAATAACCTAATATTTGTTGCAGTTGTAGAGGTTGTCGGACTTGCATGGAGTCAATAGTTGGTAAAATACTATGCGATCGCTATCGTATTGTTAGAGAACTAAGTCGAGATGATTTTAGTACTATCTTTGATGCTGAAGATCTGGCGAAACCCAATCAACCACAGTGTCAGGTCGAAAAGCTGCAGCCTAGCTATGACAGCGAAGTTTTGGGAGCGAAATCGTGGCAACGAGTTTCTCAAGCGTTTGTACGTCAAGGTACTATTTTCCAAAATATTTCCCAGCATCCCCAAATTCCTCAATTATTGGCTTTCTTTGAATGCGATCGCAGTTTTTATTTAGTTAGAGAATTTATTAAAGGTCAAACTTTAGCCCAAAAATTAGAACGCTCGGCAATTGCTGAGGCTTCGGCAATTAATTGGCTACAGGATATTCTTAGCATTTTAGATTTTATTCATCAAGCAGGTATTACTCACCTCAATATTCAACCATCTAGTCTAATCGAACAGTATGACGGCAAAAAGTTTTTAACTAATTTTTCTAGCGTCAGGGATACAGTACTGTTTGATAAGAGTACTGCTAAAAATATACCTAACATGGCTTTCATGCCCCCAGAGCAAATTGAGGGCATAACTGATTTTAGTACGGATATTTATGCTCTAGGGAAAACGATAATTTATGCTTTAAATGGCAAAAAAAATGAAGTTATCGAATCTAATTCATCATCAAGTCAACAATTTCTAGTACCTACAAATATTAAACCAGAGTTGACAGATATTCTCAAAAAAATGGTAGAAGAGCATTCTGCTAAACGCTATCAATCTGCTGCTGAAGTTTTAAATGAATTAGACTTTAGTAAACAGGTGGTAACTTTACCTCCGCCAATGCTTGCTGATTTTAAACAGCCTACGATCGGCGTTAATCGCAATTTAGGTTTTTCTGAACGCAAAACAGCTAAAAATAAGTCTATAGATACTCAAAAAATAATTTGGTTGTTGTTAACTTTGCCTTTTGTAATTGCTGGTGCCATTGTATTTATTGGTATTAACAAAAATGCTTATGATGATTTTGAAACTTACAGTAATGTTAACTATCAATTTGCGATCAAATATCCTCAAAGTTGGTCAAAGCGTACTTTGGACGACCCAATTACTGGAGATGTTGTAGTTTTTTCCTCTCCTTTAGAAACTGATGCGGATTTATTTCAGGAAAAAGTATATCTGACCGTTGAATATTTAGCTACTCAAGATACTACTTTAGAACAATATACCCAAACTGTTGTTGAGCGTATCGAACAAACAAAAGCAAGTAAAATAAAAGTTGATCAAGCTCGTAGTATAGGTATTAGTAAACTACCAACTACCATAGTTACTTACGATCGCCCCTTGGACAGTTCTTTCAACGAGGTTAAATCTACAGGACTGAGAAAATCTGTAGGAAGCTCTAATAATATTGAACTAGAACAAATGGAAGCATTTGCTATTAAAGGCGATCGCATTTATATAGCTATTTATACAGCAGAAAAATCTAAATTCTCTAAGTTTTTAAACACTGCTGAAAAAATAATTAATTCTTGGGAAATAGAATAGTTTTTTACTTGAAAAGCTTTTAGTTCTCAGCTTTGAGTAAGCAATAAACACCAATTAGTAAAAGCACTTTTTCCAGTTCCTATTTTTGATTCTTGGACGACTTTGAAGCCTATTTTTTGGTAAAAATTGACGTTTATTTCTTTTTGAGTCATTAAAATGGCAGGAAAGTTAGAAGGCAAAATAACGGTTTGGATTTGCTGGTGAAGCAATTTGGTTCCTATTCCTGTACCTCTTAACTTTTTAGTTACCGCCATATTATTAAGACACCATGCTTTATTCTCACCTAATACAGTCTGTTTAATTTCATCCATATTGTTGATAACTTCCATTAAACGGTGATATGTATCTACACCAAATCGAAACGGCATTGTCAACCATCCTGACTTAAGTTTGGAGACAAATCCTAAAGATCTAGATTCAGGATAATTCCAAAAAGCCATTGCCTGGATTTCTCTCATTCCTGGAGGTTGATTGGCTTCAACTAAAGCAAAACTTTTACCAATATATTTTGCTGAATTAAGGTTAAGTTGAAGATTAGCTTTTAATCCCCACTGCAAATGCTTTAATCTAGTAGATGAATCGGGAAAGATATAAATGTGAGATGGATTATCGTAGAAAGATTCAGCTAACAAAATTGCAGCGTGACTATAGTCTTGTGGCATCAATTCAATAGTATTTAAAGTCATATTTTGAAGATCAAATAATTTTAGATATCTCCTGAGCAATTTGGGTTGCACCATCTTTAGCTAGTTTTTCGGTTTTGCGGGGAGATCTCAAATCTTGATGTAAAAAATTCCAGTCTCCTTGATAGAATTTCTCTGTAGGAATAATTTGGTGTAGAGAATAATCTTGAATTGCATTAAGCAAAACTTCTGCCTCTGCAAAACCTTGACGTGTTAACGAAACAATCGGTAAGTCATAACACAAAGCTTCAGAAAAAGTACTATAGCCTGGTTTAGAAACTATTCTGCCACAGATAGGCATAAAATCTAAAGGACGTAAGGTGTTGTCTGTAACTTTTAGGAGATTCGGCAAATCTGGTGCAGTGCGATCGAAAGTAATAAATTGCCACTCAGGAAAATATTGTAGATTTTGATAGGGAATTGACTGTAATCCTAAACCACCAAAAGTTAACAAAACTGTTTGATTTTGAGGCGCAGTTAGGTTGAATTTTTGCTTGATTTGCGCGTCACAATAACGATTGCTTGCTCCTGTCAAACCCGTATCAGTAATATTAGGAAAAACACTCATCGGCTCTGCTAAAGGCAAGCGAAATAAACGATCGCTTTGACTATAATAGTTCTCGATCCAGCTAACAATTTCTGCAAAATCAGCCCCCCAGTGACGATATATAAAGTCCCAACCAAAATTACTCATCATCCAGCAAGGAACACCAGCAGCGCGGGCAATAGGGGCAGCTAAAGCAGGAATATCGGCTAAAACAAGCTGGACGTTATGGCTACGAATATAATCGGCTTCTTCGATAATAATGCTCTGAGAATTATTAATAATGCTCTGCATTTTACCGAGAGTTGCCTGTTTATCCATAGTCAGACTATCACTTTGAATAACGCCCACATCAAAAACACGCTGACGATAAACAAAATCTCCCCAAACATAAGACTTTAGTAACCATTGGGGAGCAACTGTCACAAAAATCAATTGAATATCGGGACGCAACTGGCGTAGTTTTTCAGCTACCGTTGCTGCACGTACAGCATGACCAAAACCGTGACTAGTAACAGCAATATAAATAGCGGGCTGGGACATTTATGAACTATTAATTATTAATTATTAATTATCCATTGTCCGTTGTCCATTTTCTACTGTCCAACATAACGATGCAAAAAACTTTCCAAAGATTCCATTTTAAGTGCAAAGGTCGATTCTAAACGGGCAATTTCATCGGGCGTGCAAAAAAATTCGTGCGCTAAAAGAGTCCGTAACGTACCCAAAGATTTGCTCAACTGAGGATTAATCAAGCCAATTCCCATCCTCAAGCCGTCAAATAACTGTAATGGAGGATTGATGACAATCGGTTCGCGTTTCAAAAGACGAGAGAAAATGCGAGGGATATCTTCTCTCTTAAGAATATCTGGTCCTCCTACGGCAAATATCTGATTTTTAGCAGCTTCAATTTCACAAGATACGATCGCAATTTTAGCTAGATCGTCAGTACTAACTATTGACGAGCGATTGTTTTGCTCGCCAATAGAGAAATAGACCCCCGTATCACGAAATCTTTCGGCTAAAGGAATTAGGTTATTAGCAAATCCTGAAGGTCGCAAGATAGTATAGTTTAAACCGCTAGAGATCAGATACTTTTCTACCTCTCGTTTCGCTTTAAAAGTAGTAGCTCGGTAGCCACGATCTGCTCCTAAAACAGAAATGAACACAAAATGTTCGACATCATTAGCAATTGCCCGATCAATTAAATCAATATTAGCTCTATAGTCTAAAGCTTGAGCGTCATTTCCCGAACCATGACTGCTAATAACATATTTGACACCACGACAAGCTTTGGCAATATCTCTTTCTTCTTTTAAATCGCCAATCAACATTTGCGCACCGCGATCTTCCAACTCACCAAAGCTTGAGGATAACTGTACAAAAGCTCTTACAAGCTGTTCATTTTCTCTTAATTGTCTAACAATTCTTCGTCCTAAAGACCCAGTAGCACCAGTGACTAAATACATTGCAACACCTATTATTTAAAAGCTTTTAGCTATTAGCCGTTAGCCATTATCTTTTTTTTGATCCAGTTTCCCTTAATAAGATTATAAGAAAAACTAGCTCTACTACCCATTGATAAATTGAGCAAAAATTGACGATTGACTATCTACAAAAATCTAATTATTTGACCGCGGATGACTTAGATAGTTAAGCGAACATGATTAAATATTTTTAAACTGCTTGCCAACTACACTAACCAACAAATCCCTGGGGACTAGTCGTGGCAAATTAACGATGATTTGATTAGCAAAGCCTCCCACCACAGCAGTAGAATGACCCTTATCTAATGCCTGCAATGTTTCTTCTACTACTTTTTGGGCTGAAGCCATGGTCATACCATTGAGTCCTGTGGCAGAATCAGGAAAGTCAGCGCGAGCGTAAAATTTGGACTCAGTAGGCCCTGGGCAAGCAACTAAAATATTTACGCCAGTATCTTTATTTTCTGCCCAAAGTGCTTCGCTGAAGTTGAGAATAAAGGCTTTACTTGCAGCATATACAGACATATAAGGGATGGGTTGAAAACCTGCAATAGAGGCAACGTTAATAATTGCACCATTATTTCTCTGCTGCATCAAAGGTAAAAACAATCCTGTCAGTTCTACTACTGCAGCTATATTAAGCTGAATCATCGCCATCTGTTTCTCTAAGGGACGATCGCTAAATGTTCCATAGTCGCCAAATCCCGCATTGTTAATTAGCAAATCTACCGTCATTCCCTTGGCTTGAACGACATCGAAGACAATTTTGCCAGCGGATGGCTCAGTCAAATCTTGGACAATTACCTCAGTTTTTACCTGATATTTACTACTTAATTTAGTAGCAAGCAAATCGAGTTTATCTTGCGATCGCGCTATCAAAATTAAGTTATAATCTTTTTGGGCTAATTCTTGGGCAAATGTTTCCCCAATTCCCGAAGATGCGCCCGTTACCAAAGCCGTTTTCATGTTTCAAACCAATTTGCTAGTTTGTTACATATGTTAACGCAGCAGTAATTATTGCAGTATGGCTCAAAAGAATGATATTTACTTATTCTTTAATTAGTCTGGATACCAAAACATCCCTTTGATACCTTCTGGATCGAGGATAAAACCTAGTCTTTGATAAAACTGAATTACTTGAGGATCGGCAAACAGAGTAATGTTGCTGATGTCTTCGTTACGCAGCTGAGTAATCGTATATTTCATCAACGCTTTTCCCAACCCTTGACCTTGAAAAATAGGATCTACTACGACATCCCAAATAGTTGCATTAAAAGCGTGATCTGAAGTAGCTCTAGCAAAGCCAATCAAACGACGTTTCTGATTCCTGACTTCCCACATCGAAACCACTAAAAAACTGTGATTTATGGCTTTTTTGACTTTTCGCAAAGGACGACGAGCCCAACCAACGCGATCGCAAAGTTCTTCTAATTCATAAAGATCGAGATCGCGATCTGTGCTAAAAGAAATTTGAGGGCGATCGTTATCTTGACTACTTTCGTCTAATTGTCCGTTACTAGATTCAGTAGTTTCTGATGTTGCTACTGTATCGGAATTGCTGAATAGTTTTTTCCAAAAGACCATGCGAGTATGGCTTTACTGATTTGCGTTTTTTTAAGCGATATTTTTATATATCTTAGTTATATTAGTCTATTTTTAGACGCAAAAGTATTCCGATTGCGAAAACAATCATTTTACTGGTTCCTAACTTGTCTTTTCAAACTAAACCGATGGTTACAATTTTTAAGTTATCGCAAACATTTCCTTTACAAAACGGTGCTTGCCTGTGATCGCCTTCAGCGGTAATAATTGAAACAATAAGTAAGGCAAAAAACCTTGGGAAGATAATGATACGGTAAAAAAATGTCATCGATCAATATATTGGAAACGCCTCATGTTTATGAGCTAACCCCATCTGTAGCCAACTCCAAACAACCTGTATTAGTCTTTGTTCATGGTTGGCTTTTGAGCCGTTATTATTGGCAGCCATTAGTACATTTATTGCAGTCTCAATATCAATGTTTAGTATATGATGCAAGAGGTTTTGGTGATTCTGTAACCAAGATAGATCATTCTCGGCTTAACCATCAGCCCAGAGGCTATAGTCTTGTTGCTTATGCCCAAGATTTACAGGATTTACTAAAAAATCTCAAAATTAAACGAGCTTGGATTGTTGGTCACTCTCTAGGTGGTAGCGTTGCTTTGTGGACAGCAAACATTTATCCAGAAGTTGTTGAGGGCGTAATTTGCCTTAATGCAGGAGGTGGAATTTATCTTAAGGAAGAATTTGAACGTTTTCGCAATGTTGGTCAGCAATTAGTCAAGTTTCGTCCTAGTTGGTTACAGTACATGCCATTTCTGAATATATTGTTTTCCCGCATGATGGTGGCTCGACCTTTAGCAGTAAAATGGGGTCGTCAACGGGTGATAGACTTTATCCAGGCAGATGAGGCGGCAGCTTTGGGTGCGTTATTAGAATCAACAACTGAAGCAGAAGTACACCTGCTACCTCAACTAGTATCTCAGTTAGCACAGCCAGCTTATTTTATTGGTGGGGATAAAGATCGAGTGATGGAAGCAAAATATGTCAATCATTTAGCTAGTTTTCATCGACTATTTTCGTCCACTGAGAGTAATGTCTTTATGATTCCCAACTGCGGTCATCTGGGGATGGTAGAAGCCCCAGATGAAGTAGCAGAAATTATTACTCAGATTTTGAGTAAATATTGAAAATGTTGCCAGTTGTAAGTACGGTTATAGCTTCTAGATTATGACTTCTAGTAATAAAACTTTGAGTTTGATTGCTTTAATTGAAGAATACTTCTGGCGTTGGTTTATCTATTCTCGATGTCAGGGTTTTAGGTTAATTAAATAGAGGCTTTATTTATGCCCAACTCTACTAGTTTATTGGTTTTAGTTTCCGAACAAGTTTTCAACTCGGCTTGGCGTAAAATTTACTGCAATAGTTAAAGAATTCTTACTAACTGCGTAAATATTAAATCACTACGGCAAAATCGAGGTTACAAATAACTGTAAGTAGATATACGGTTAGTAGTAACTATGTCAGAAGCAACTATAGAATCAATTTTAAAAGAGAAAAGAGTATTTAATCCCCCTACAGAATTTTCCAACCAGGCTGCCATTAAGAGTATGGAAGAATATAAAAAGCTTTATGCTCTTGCAGCCCAAGATCCTAGTGGATTTTGGGCAAAATTAGCTGAAAAAGAACTACATTGGTTCACTAGATGGGGTACAACTTTGGACTGGCAGCCTCCTTTCGCTAAATGGTTTGTCAATGGCAAAATCAATATCTCTTATAACTGTCTTGATCGCCATTTAAATAGCGATCGCGCCAGTAAACCAGCCCTAATTTGGGAGGGTGAACCTGGAGACTCAAGGACTCTTACCTACACAGAGTTACACCAAGAAGTCTGCCAGATGGCAAACGTAATTAAAAAATTGGGCGTTAAAAAAGGCGATCGCGTCGGTATTTATATGCCCATGATTCCCGAAGCGGCGATCGCTATGTTAGCCTGTGCCAGAATTGGTGCAGCCCATAGCGTAGTATTTGGTGGATTTAGTGCAGAGGCGTTAAAAGCTCGCCTTCAAGATGCAGAAGCTAAGTTAGTCATTACTGCTGATGGTGGTTGGCGTAAAGATAAAATTGTTCCCCTCAAAGATGCTGTAGATCAAGCGATCGCTTCTGATGTTCCTAGCGTTAAAAATGTCTTGGTAGTGCAGCGTACTAGGCAGGATATTAAAATGCAATCAGGGCGTGATTTGTGGTGGCACGAACTTAAAGATAGTGCGAGTACAGACTGTCCTGCCGAACATATGGACAGCGAAGATTTACTATTTATTCTCTATACTAGCGGTACTACAGGAAAACCAAAGGGCGTAGTTCACACGACGGGGGGCTACAACCTCTACACCCACATGACCTTTAAATGGACATTTGATATTAAAGATGATGATGTCTATTGGTGTACTGCTGATGTAGGGTGGATCACAGGACATAGCTACATTGTTTATGGCCCCCTTTCTAATGGTGCAACCACTGTTATGTATGAGGGTGCGCCTCGTCCTTCCAACCCTGGATGTACTTGGGATGTGGTGCAAAAGTATGGTATAACGGTTTTTTATACTGCCCCCACCGCGATCCGAGCGTTTATCAAAATGGGAGACGAACATCCTAATAAACGAGATCTCTCTTCTCTACGTATCCTAGGAACAGTAGGTGAACCGATTAATCCTGAAGCCTGGATTTGGTATCACCAGGTAATTGGCAAGGAAAAATGTCCTATTGTCGATACCTGGTGGCAAACTGAAACAGGAGGCTTTATGCTAACTCCCTTACCTGGGGCAACTCCTACCAAACCTGGATCGGCAACTCTGCCCTTTCCAGGTATTATTGCTGATGTAGTAGATCTAGAAGGTAATCCTGTTGGAGAAAATGAAGGGGGTTATTTAGTGATCAAACACCCTTGGCCGAGTATGATGCGTACTGTTTACAAAAATGATGCCCGTTTTCGTAGTACTTATTGGGAGCATATTCCCCCCAAAGACGGTAAATACCTTTATTTTGCAGGAGATGGAGCGCGTAAAGACGAAGATGGCTATTTTTGGGTAATGGGTCGCGTAGACGATGTAATGAATATTTCAGGGCATCGTTTAGGCACAATGGAAGTAGAATCAGCCCTAGTATCTCACCCTGCGGTAGCTGAAGCTGCAGTAGTCTCTCGTCCTGATGAATTAAAAGGAGAGGATGTCTATGCGTTTGTCACTCTAGAAGGCTCTTATAGTGAAAGTGAAGAACTAAAACAAGAACTAAAACAGCACGTCGTTCAAGAAATTGGCGCGATCGCTCGTCCTGGTGAGATTCGCTTTGCCGATGCCCTCCCGAAAACTCGCTCAGGCAAGATTATTCGTCGTTTCTTGCGTAATTTAGCAGCAGGAGAAGAATTAGTGGGAGATATCTCCACTATGGAAGATCTTAGTGTTTTGGATAAGCTGCGACAATAAACATAGCCGTACCAAGTGACCTTAAGACATATTAGTTATCCCAATTCAATTAATGTTGGCAACGGATAAATTTTGGGTAGGGGCGAACAGCTGTTCGCCCTTATAAGTCGTATCTCAATACGTAATTAGATAGGTTTAATTTGCATCACGATCGAAGTCATATCATCCCCTGAATTATTATTTACACCGCTAAATTGCTTCACCTGACCAAAAACATGGTCAAGTATTTCATCAGGGGTTTCTAAATGCTGACAAGCCCATTTAAAACACAAACAAAGATTCTCTTCGTCAAAACGATCGCCCTCTTCGTTGGCTGCATCGGTAAAGCCATCAGTGTAATAGATAACTGTATCACCAGGATATAGCTGTGTGGTTGCATCTTCATAATCGGATTCCATATCCAAACCGATCAGCATTCCCCAACTATCAAGTTTTTCTAGAGTATTAGTAGCCTTACGCCATAGTATTGGCGGATTATGGGCTGCATTAGTAAAAGATAAAGTTTGCTCGACAGGATTGTATTCAGAATAAAACATACTCACAAAACGGTGAGAATTTTCTAAATCTGCATACATTACGCGGTTGAGGTGACGCATAATTTGAGCGGGAGAATGGCGGTTTAGTACTTCTGCTCTTAACATACCCCGCGTCATGGTCATGATTAACCCTGCGGGGACACCTTTCCCCATAACATCACCAATCACAATACTCCAGGGTACATCTGAGGCTAATTCTTCTTGACCATTTTCCAGGCGATCGTAGTTAGTCGGAATAAAATCATAATAGTCTCCGCCAACCCTACTTGCAGTTTCACATTTTGCGGCGATCGACAATCCTTTAATTTGAGGACACTTACTAGGTAAAAGACGTAGTTGAATTTCTGAAGCGATTTCCAATTCACGATCTTGTCTTTCTTTAGAACGTAACTCTACAGTTAATTCGTGGTTAGCGATCGCCACTGCTGTCTGATCTGCCACTAGTTGAGTTAACTTTCTTCTAGTTGGTGTCCAAGAATAATCTAGCTCGGTACTAAATACATAAAGGCGTCCTTGTTCGACGTTTTTAACTAAGATAGGAGTCCCAAAAAACTGGATTTGCGACTTTAATTCATGATTAATTCTTTCGTCAATAATTTCTGAAAGCCGAGATGATGTATTGACGGTTTTATGATAATCAATCCGCGATTGATTTACTTGGTAATTGACCCGATCAAAAATTTGCCTTACTTCTAGACCAACTTTGCTATCTTGACAGTGAATTTGTTCTAAATGTACTCGATTGCCCTTATATAAAACTAATGCTCCGCCAATAGAATCTGTTACTCTAGCTGCCATTAGAGGAGTCAATTCTAAGAATTGATTCAAGTTACTAAAACTGCGTAGGGCAAATCCCAAGGAGCTTAACAAATCTTGAATTTTATTTTGTTCTCTTTGGAGATTAGCCACTAACTCCTTTAGAGCGACAATAGGATTAGATTTTCCATTTGAGGATTGGCTAACACTACTATTTTCTTGAGAGGGATGGCCATGAGAAGGTACGACAGTCATTGCCTCTACAAATTTAGACATCAGTTTATTAGTTCATCGGTCAGAAATAAATTCAAAGTAAAGTAATAATAAAATGTTCGATCAAACAGAATTAAAATGTTTTTAAGGCAGTCTAATCGATTGATGGCTGAAACTTAATTAATTAAGATACTAACCTCAATTTTATTTACTTCAATATTAGTTGATTTATGATAACTCGAAATAGCTAATACGCCAAGAAAATAACATACAAATACGATAATTTACAAAAATCATCATAGAATTCAAATTTTCTAGCCATTGAGTAATGCTTCGACAAATTCATAACTAGAAAAAGGTCTTAAATCTTCAATGCCTTCTCCTGCACCTATAAAGCGAATTGGTAAATTTAGCTGTTGAGTCACTGCTAAAGCTACACCACCCTTGGCACTGCCATCCAACTTAGTTAATACCACACCACTTAAATTGGCAGCTTCAGAAAATACCTGCGCCTGACGCAAGCCATTTTGACCCAAAGTCGCATCTAAGACTAATAAAGATTCTACTTTAGCATTGCTGGCTTTTTTATCTATAATACGGCGGATTTTTGCCAATTCTACCATCAAGTTTTGTTTATTTTGCAGTCTTCCTGCAGTATCTACTAATAGTAATTCTGTATTCTTGGCTTGAGCTGCTGCGATCGCATCGTATACTACCGCAGCAGGATCGGTGTTTTGACCAGGATTAGCAATAACTGGAGTATTTGTCCGTTCTCCCCAAACCTGTACCTGTTGTACCGCAGCAGCCCGAAAAGTGTCCGCAGCAGCAATCATACAGTTATAGCCAGATTTCTGACCGAGATTAGCTAATTTACCAATGGTAGTGGTTTTTCCAGCACCGTTAACTCCTGTCAACAACCAAATATTAAACTCTCCTACTTCGGGAACAAAAGCCTTGTCCTCTTTTCCTTTGAGAGGTTTATCTAAAATATCTTGGAGAATAGTCTTAAGATAGGCGATCGCTTGGTCTGGTGGCAAGGCTTCTGATTTAAGTTTGGTTTGTAAAGTTTCAATAATATAGTCAGTGGCTTCTATACCGACATCAGCTTGAAGTAATAGACTTTCAATTTCCATTACCGCATCGTCGTTTAGTGGTCCTTTGCCCACGATCGACTTTAATTGATTGACCAGACCAATACGGGTTTTACCCAAACCTTGACGCAGCTTAGTTAACCAACTAATTTCTTCTTGGCTTACGTCTTCTGCAGATCTTCCGCTACCCGCCAATACTTTAGATGACCAAACAAAATCTTCATCCAGTTCTACTTCTTCTGGATCTACTTCAGGTGTCTCTATAGCAGTCTCTTTAAGTTTTTCTAGCCCCTGTGACTTCTGCATCCAGGCAGGAACATTTGATTTTTTTGATGTAGTACTTTCAGTTTCTTCTACAACATCAGCTTGAGATTTTACTTCTTCCTCTTGGAGCGATTCTGTAGTTTCTTCTGAAACTTCTGGAACTTCTGGATCTACTGTGTCGGTTTGTGTTTCTCCTTTACGCTGCTGAATATTTTGATAAGCAGTCTTGGCATAAGCTAAATAATTAGGTTCGTCGGCTACTTCCGTATCTGAATCGCTTGCTGACTCTACAGCCTCTTCTGGTTTAGCTTCAGGAGGAGTAGGATCGGATTGTTTTTGCTTTGCTTTTTCGTTACGGCGAAACCAGTTAAACATTGTATAAGAAGAAGATGAACCTAAGTTGTTATCAATCAATTAAGAATGATAATACCAAGGTTCAATCTCTTATTGGGTAACTGCCATTGTGGTAATTACACTACATTGATGATCAAATATTAGGCAGATTCATTTTGGTGAGCAATCTGAAATGAGGACGTGTCACCCACCCGATCATCTACCATTGATAACTGATAACTGAATTACCCGCCTATACGAAATTCGATCACATCCCCTTCTTTAACGATGTAATCTTTTCCTTCCAAGCGCAATAAACCTTTTTCTCTGGCTGCACTTCTAGAGCGAGTTACCACTAAATCTTCATAACTAATGGTTTCAGCTTTAATAAATTTCTTCTCAAAATCTGTATGAATTACTGCTGCTGCTTGGGGTGCTTTCATTCCTGCCGTAATTGTCCAAGCACGAGTTTCCATTTCTCCTGTAGTTAGATAGGTACGCAAACCTAACAGTTCGTAGGTAGCTCTAATTAGAGATTTTAAGCCTCCTTCTTCTACTCCCAAAGCTTCGAGAAAGTCTTTAGTTTCTTCTGGGGATAATTCAATTAATTCCGACTCTACCTGAGCCGAAACAACTACTACCTTGGCATCTTCTCCCTTAGCAAATTTACGAACTTCTTCTACCCAATCATTACCCGTAGCTAAGTCGTCTTCTGAAACATTCGTCGCATAAATAATAGGTTTATTGCTAAGTAGTCCTAAAGACTTGATCATTAATTGTTCGTCTTCGGATAAGTCCATACTGCGGACAGATTGACCATCATTAAGAACGTCCCTGATTTTACCTAGCAAGTCTACTTCTGCTTGAGCATTTTTATCGTTTTTAGCTTGTTTGCGTTGTTTGGCAATACGTCTGTCTACTTGATCCAAATCTGCTAATACTAGCTCTAGATTAATGACTTCAATATCTCGTACTGGTTCAACAGAACCAGCTACATGAATGATATCGTCATCATCAAAACAACGAACCATGTGAACAATTGCATCAACTTCGCGGATGTTAGCCAGAAATTTATTGCCTAATCCTTCTCCTTTGCTTGCACCTTCAACTAATCCTGCAATATCGACAAATTCAATCCTGGTAGGGACGATTTTTTGCGAATTAGACAGTTGGGATAGTACTTCCAAACGATTGTCGGGAACAGATACTACTCCTACATTGGGTTCGATGGTGCAAAAAGGAAAATTGGCTGCATCAGCCTTGGCATTGGCTACCAAGGCATTAAACATAGTAGATTTTCCTACATTAGGTAATCCGACGATTCCGGCTCTTAACATGACTGCTGGTGTAGACTCTTTGGTATTGGTTTAGTCTGCCAATTTTACTGTATTAGAACTAGATAACTCAAACATATAACCTCTACCCCATACAGTTTTAATAAATTCACCGCTCATGTCACCAATTTTTTTGCGAATACGACCGATGTGGATATCTACTTTGCGATCGTCTCCATCGTAATCATTTTTATTCCAAATTTCGGAAATCAATTCTGCTCGATCCCAAACTCGATTAGGATTATTGGCTAAAAAATATAATAGATCGAATTCTAAAGCGGTTAAAGGAATACTACGGTTATTTAAAATAACTTCACGACGATAAAAATTAATTTTAAGATTCTCTAAAATAATAGAATTACTACGGTTATGAGTAGTATCAATCACCGTATTTCTACGGAATAAAGCTTCAACTCTAGCTTTTAATATTTGTAGGTCAAAAGGTTTAGTAATATAGTCATCTGCACCCTTGGAAAATGCCTCAAGAATATAACTGTTCTCTGTCATTGAACTCAACATCATAATCAAGACATCTGTTCGACACATTTCTTGACAAAGACTCAATCCCGTATCATCTGGGAGATTTACATCTAAAATAACTAAATCTGGCTGAAAACTTTTAAATCTTCGTCTGGCGACTTCACAATTAGGGGCAACTTCCGTTATGTAATTGTTGTAGCTAAGAAATCGATCTATGAGATGCTGCAATGCTAAATCATCATCTACGATCAATATTTTTTTTTTATGATTTTCCATAAGATTATAGTAGTTATCCAGTAAATACACTTTAGTAATTCCTGTTTTTTTATTTGTTAAAAATTTAAGTCTTCCAAAGAATATCAGAATAATTACTGATAAAGCGATAGTTATTTTGTACTTTTACTCAATCTTTAAAAAATAACTAGCTTGTATAAAGCTAGGATTTAGTATTAAGCAAAATTCAGTTTTTTTTTGAGTGAATTTACTGAGCTATTTTGCCAACAAGTGTGGTAATTATTGTTTGCCAAATATATCTCTAATACGATAAATAGGTCTTCTTTGAGATTCGTGATAAGTCCGCATCAAAAGTTCGGTGACTAAACCAAAACAGAATAGCTGTACCCCCGTCAAAATTAGTAACACAGCTAAAATTAGCAAAGGGCGATCGCCAATATTTTGCTCGAAAAAGATTTTAATTATAGTTAAATACAGTCCCATCCCAATTCCCGCAGCCAAAGAAATAACTCCTCCCAAACCAAAAACGTGCATTGGACGAGTCAGAAATTTTTTCATAAAGAAGACTGTCATTAAGTCCATGACAACTCGCACTGTTCTACCCAAGCCATATTTACTTTCACCAAATTTTCTAGCATGATGGCGTACTGGTACTTCGGCAATTCTGGCACCCTCGATATAAGCTAAAGCTGGCAAGAAACGGTGTAATTCACCATAAAGATTCATATCGGCAATTAATTCTGCACGATAGGCTTTGAGTGAACAGCCGTAATCGTGTAGTCTTACCCCCGTAACCCTAGCAATAATAATGTTGGCAATTTTGGATGGAAGTAATCTGGTTAATGCTGCATCTTGTCTATTTTGGCGCCAACCACTAACTAAGTCGTAGCCTTCATCTAACTTGGCTAGCAACATAGGGATATCCACAGGATCGTTTTGCAAATCTCCATCTAGGGTAATAATTACTTTTCCCGCAGCCGACTCAAACCCCGCAGCCATTGCAGCAGTTTGCCCGTAATTGCGTCGTAAGATTACGGCTTTAAGATCGCTGCGTCTGCTGGCTAAATCTGTTAATACCCCCGTCGATCCATCTTTTGAACCATCATCAACACAGATTATTTCGTAGTTGAGTTGGGTTGGTACTATCGCATCGGCGATCGCCTGTACCAGGGTTTCAACACTCTCTGCTTCATTGTATATCGGTACAACTACAGAAAGAGCTAATTGTGGTGATTCTACAACCAAGCTGGAGTTATGGTTTTTGATGGATGGATATGGCATGACAATATGACGCTCGATAGAATTTTACTAGAATACAATAATAGACCTTTGATTAGTTATCAGTTAGTTGTACTTTTGATCGTCAATCACCAATCATTACTCACCAATCCTCAATTGGTAGGTTAAATTGATTGTCGATAATAAATAATTACTGATCGATGAAATTAATTTTTTTTTGTTTTAAGTCTTTGAGTTTAGTTGGTTTATTGTTTGCCACGTCTTTAGTAAATTTGAATGTTTTAGCCGTAAAGAAGTCATCTCAGGCAGTAATTGAAGATAGGAAAACATCTCTTTTAAATTCAACATCTGATCACCAAAACTCTAAATTAAAACTGGCAAGCGACATACCAAATGCCTGTAAGCAGAATTTGGCTGCTGGGATTGAAGAGATTATCGATCGCCCGCATCTAGCGCGATCGCGATGGGGAATTGAGGTGCAAACTCTTGATGAGGAAGTTTTGTATAGTTTGGATGGAGATAAGTTTTTTACTCCTGCTTCAGGTGCCAAACTCTTGACTACCGCGGCGGTATTGTCTCAGCTAAATGCTGATTATCAAATAGTTACTCCACTTTTTGCCGTAGGAAATTTTCCTAACCTGACTTCTTTACGGCTAAAAGGTCAAGGAGATCCTACCATATCAACTAAAAGCTTAAAAACTATAGTACATCAGTTGCAGGCTTTAGGAGTAAAAAGAATTGAAAACTTAGTCATTGATGATAGTTATTTTGAATCACCAGCAATTAACCCAACTTGGGAATGGTTAGACGTACATAGTTATTTTGCTACTGCTGTCAACAGCACAATTCTCAATCAAAATTCTGTCACCTTGACTTTGCTACCACAACAGCTAGGACAGCCAATCAAATATTATTGGAAAGATCGAGTTGCAGCTAGACAATGGCGAGTCATTAACCATGGGGTAACGGGTATCAAGGATCTTCCTTATAATATTGAGATCGATGGAGATTTGGGCAAACCTGTTTTGACTATACGGGGAGAATTAGCCATTAATGAACCTCCTGATATTTGGGATATGGCGATCGTCAATCCTGCTAATTATTTCTTAGAATCTCTACGTTTACAGTTAGCCCACGGTGGTATTGAGGTAATACAAGGAATTGTTGTTAAAGAAAGTCAAGCAGATCCCAGAGACAGACAACTATTAGAGATTACTGCGCCATCTATACAGCAGATAGTTAATGAGATTAATCAACAGAGTAACAATTTGTACGCAGAAGCGATCTCGCTGGTTCTAGCTAAGAAATTTAAGACTAAAACCAGTATTGAAGCAATCGATCGCGGATTAAGTAAGATAGGTATCCCAAGCGATCAATATGTTTTGGTAGATGCTTCTGGTTTGTCTCGGCAAAACTTGGTTACGCCCAAAATCTTAGTCAAAACTCTTAATTTAATGTCGCGATCATCTGATGCTTGGTCTTATCGTCAATCCCTAGCACTAGCCGGTATTAATGGCACTTTGAAAAACCGCTTTATTGATACTGAAATTCAGGAAAATCTCAGAGGAAAAACAGGAACTTTAACAGGAGTTGGTTCTTTATCAGGTTATTTAACTATACCCAATCGCTCAACAATTGTTTTTAGCATCATAGTTAACAATTCAAATCTCTCTAATCAACAAATTAGACAAGCAATTGATAATATTGTGAATGTTTTAAATCACAAAAGTATGTGTTGAGAATCGTCGATAGTTTTGGGAATAGGTTGTTTAATTTAAATATAAAGAAGCAATAAACTAAATATAAAAGCAATGTTTTTTTTGCCCAAAAATGTTGTGAATAAATTAAGCAATCAACATGAAAATCATAACAACTAATCAAAGCCTAAAAATAATCGCCTTAGTTGGCGTAATTGGTGTTAACCTAGCTACAGTCATTGTTTGTTGCACTGCATTTTCTGAGCCAGCCTGGGCAAAAAATAAACAATCTGAGCGTAAATCTGCTCAACCTGTACCTGAAATAGGTTGGGGTAGTCGTTTAAGCAGTATGGGGTTGGATGAGGATGATAATGTAGGCAAACAATATAAGTTCGACTGTCAGGCTGCACCTGAAGATTTGATTCATGCTCCTATATGGGGAACAAAAATTTATACGGTTAATTCTGGTATCTGTAGTACTGCCGTTCATTCGGGTATGATTTCTCCTGAAATAGGTGGAGAAATAATAGTTGAGCTACTTGAGGGCAAAGATTTTTATACAGGAAGTCAAAATAATGATGTAGTCAGTCAAGATCATCGCAATACCGATATGAGCTTTACCTTTGTGGGAGAAAAAGTAATTTCTAATCAGCAAAATGTGGAAGTTACTGAGAAAAGACGTAAACCCTCAAAAATTCAAGAAATGTTAATGGATGGTTTTCAGCGAGGCGTAGAAAGATCGATTGAAAATACTATTAATGATATTTTGAATTAATTGTGAATGGTCAATTGATTGAGATAATCTTGTAAATTATTAATTAAATTGTTTAATAACTGCAGTTGATAGTTATTAGTCGTATTATCTAGTTTGATAGCTGGCGAATTAAAAGTAATATATTCACTAGCTATTTTTTCATATTCATTCAAAATATTGTTAGCTAGATCGCTAAAATCTTGGAGATACTTAGCTGCTGCATCTGCATAGACTTGGGAAGAGATTTTGGTCACTCTAGTTTTGTTTTGATTGTCTGCTAATTCTAGTTTTGTAGCCACTTTGTTGATAACGTAGCTTGCTCCGCCAATAATTACTGCACCAGTTTTTTTGCGTAATAAAAAATTTAATTCTGAAGGAATATTAAATTTGGAGCTATTATTTTTACTGGTTTCGTCAAAAACGCATTCGGGAATTTCAATTATAGGTGTGTTAGGAAAATCGATACTTAATAACGAAGGATTAGTAACTGCAAAAAAAACACATCCTTGTTTAACCCATTTATTAATTGTTTGTTGATAATTAGCTAGATCGGGTTTAAACTCAGATTCCAACCAAAAATCGAATTTAGCCTGTTGTAAAGAGATCGCACTTGTAGCTTGATAGTTAGCCAATAGTTTTGGTAAATAAAGCCAACCTCTAAAGTCAGAAATACTGCGAGCGAAATTCTGTTGAATAATCTTTTCAGCTTTTTGTTTGATAACAATTTGTTGCTCTGCTTTTTTCTGCTGTTCTGCTTTTTCTTCTATCAGCTGCTGTTGTTTGATAATCGCTCGATCTAACAATAGTTGAGCGATTTTTAAAGCACGGGGTAACTTTGTTATATTTGGTTGATGTAGACTTACTATATTCTGAAGTGCTGATTCTAAGCTGGTTATTCCTGTAGTTTGAGCTTGAGCTAAGTCTCCTTTAATTCTAGCTCTAAGGGCGGGTAAGGCATCAACACAATAGATATTACTAATTCCTGATGGTAAATTAGAACGAAAACTTTCTGCAATAAAATACAAACGATTTCTTACTTCTTGCTGTTCTTGATGGGTTAGTAGGTTGAGAAAATTGACCACAAAAATCACTGTAGTAATACCACGATTTTGTAACCAGTCTTTTAAATGATTTCTTTCCTCTAAGGTCATCATTTTGCGTGCATCTAAAACATGAATAATTAGATCTGCACTTAATAGCTTATTTCTGACTAAATTGTTCTGTGCTTCGCGATCGTTTGTTCCAGGAAGATCGAGAAATTCGATCCCTGTTTTAAGCCAAGAATGGTTGTAGGATACTTTAACCTCTGCTACCTCATCTTTCATTTTGCGATCGTCATCTAAAATGGCATACTGCTTTAAGATTTTAGTTCCTGTTTCGCGCAATTTGCTACCATTTTTGAGCGTAATTGTCGTTTCCAATTCTGCTCCATAGCCGACAATGATCGCTGCACCAGTTGTCGGAATCAAATCAATTGGTAAAGTTTTTGTTCCTAATAAAGCATTGAGTAAAGTGGATTTACCATGATTAAAAGGGGCAAAAACTGCAATGCGATATAATGAATCTTTTAGATAATCACATACAGCGATCGCATCTTGATAAAGTCTAGATGTTGGTTCTAATTCTAATACGCCAATTAAGCTATGAAGCTGCGAAATAAAAGAGTCATATTGAGACATTGAATTATTTACACAAATTACAATAAACTATTTTTTAAATTATTTTTTAAACTTTTTTACTTACTAAAAAATGACCGCCCCAGCCAAAAGAAGCAACTCCAAGACAATCACAAGCAAAATCAGCCAAAGAAAAACTTCTGGTGACAATAAATATTTGAGAGCATTCTTCTAGGGCAATTATGGTTAACAAAATTCCTAAGACTATCATCGTAGATTTAGATTTGGCATAAGGCAATAGTGGAACTAAGCTGATCGTTGCTAAAAAAGCTAAAATTCCCATCAAAACAAAGTGACCGATTTTGTCATGATGGGGAACATGAGATAATAAATTGAAAAATGAGCTAGCTAAATTATTATTACGTAAAAATATAATAACTATTAAAAATGAAGTAAAGCTTAGGAACAAAAAAATAGAGGTGCTTTGGGTATTAATTGTATTTTTCATTAAACTCGTAATATTTTAAGTTTGCCAATCTTAAATATGGCTGACGATTTTTTATTTATTCAGTATATTTATCTATGAATATGTGCGATTTATCTGATAAAGATTAAATGTTTATTGATCAATAAAAGCAGATAAATAACTCTATTATTATAGCAATTGTTTTAGATACTAAATTTAAAATTAGAATGATTATAATAGATACTAAAACAACATTTAATATCTATTTAGATTAAAAACTATTTTATCAAAATTCATATATCAGCCATGAAAAAAAATGTCTTTATTTCTACCTTTGTTAGTTTAATATTAATTAGTGGATCTATAGACTCACCCACGATCGCCATTCAGCCCTCAAACGTCCCATCAGCTAACAGCAATCTAATTGTTCAAAATAATAGAGTAAAGCCAAATTCTTCTCGCCAAGATCAAGATAACCTAGCCAAAATTATACTTTTGCTGGGATTGATCGCTACAGGGGCGTTTGTTTGGTATTTGTTTCAGTCTCGTCAATCTAGCCAACCTGTTTTACAGCAAAAGCTTGATTCAAACACTGCTTTAATCGATCGCGTAAGCCCTAAACTACGTCGTGAACTACTAAGGTTAATTAACGATCCCAAAACAGCTAATCGATTACTAATGGGAATCTACCAAGATAATAGCGATCGCTCTCCTAATTGGTTAGCAGAAAAAGCTATTTACGATCTCAAGCGAGGAAGGTGATTCAAAGTAAACAAGGGACAATAATTTATGTTGAACTTATGTTGGGTTGTTAATTATTAATTTTTTCAAGCTTGCTTCCATAACATCGGTAGTTTGTCCTGAAACGCTAAATAATAAAGCTTCACGATAAACTCTTGCTGCACTAGAGTTTAAATAGTTAGCTGCGCCACTAGAGGCGATTACCGCAGCCATACTGCATCTTTGAGCCAGATTAATCAATTTAGCCCGTAGTTCAAGTCTTTGTTGATAAGGACTATCTTGAGAAGCTAGAGCAATTGCCCGCTCTTTGCTTAGTGTTGCTTCTTGATGTAAAGATTGCCAAGATTCACCAACAAAGTCTAGTTGTTTTTTAGCTGCTAAAGACAATAAGATATCCAAGCCTGCATAGGCACATCCTAAAGCATACCAGCCGTGATGGAGGATATTAGCACGACTACTTTGATGAATCGATCCTGGTGGCTTAATAGTTACTACTGATTCGGCTTGGAGATGCCAATCGGCGATCTTAGCACTGACGGTATTAGTAGCCGAGATTGCCATTAAGGACATAGGCTGACTAATGGCAATTTTACCGAGGGATTGCCATTTATTTTGCAAGGGTAATATGCCATAAAGCTCTCTACCATCAGCTAAAGTAGCACCAAGAATAAAGCGATCAAAGAAATTATAGCCAGTGATCCAAGGAACTTCTCCCGTAATTAAATAACCTGTAGTAGTAGGGGTAGCTGTAACCATGGGTGTTCCCTGACGACGCAAATGAGAAAAACCCACTCCCATCAAAATTTTACTCGTCGCCATATCTGGTAAAAACTGTTGTAAAGACTGATTGTCACTTTTGGCTAACATACTGGCAGCACTTTGATGCTGAGTCTGCAAAAAAGTTAAAGCGCCTGAAACCCTTGCCAACTCTACCTGCATCAGTCGATAGTCCAACTCTGTTAAACCGCTACCGCCCAATTCAAGAGGAACTTTTAACGCTAACAAAGAGCGATCGCCCATTTCTTGTAAAGCGGTTTTCAAAATAGCCTGATTGCGATCTAGTTCGTTAGCTATAGGAGCAATTTTTTCTTGAAGCCAAACAGATGTAGATTCTAATTTTTCGTTCATCACTCATCTTTGGAGTCAAGATTAATATCTTTAACGTTTCTAGCAATTCTCGATAGTTCGCTCTTTTCATTGAGCGAAACACGAGATGGCGAACCGCTAATAATTCCCTCGTAGTTGCGGAAAGATTCTTTGATGAAGGGAATCTCTGGTGCATCAGAACTAATAACATATTCTCGAATACCTTTATCGTGCCAAGAACCGCGCATTTTGAAGACATTCATTGCTCTCGACATTTCACCACGAATTTCAACATACTGTAAGAGGATGATTGTATCGGTAATTGTCGAAATATGAGATTCGGTAATTGAGTTTGCTCCCAAAAACTGATCGGTAGTGTTAGTGAAGAAACCCGTAATTTCTTCTTGTTTGGCATAGCCAGTCACACCAATAACAAATTGACGGAAAGCATTATTGGTAACTCCTCGCGCCAAGGCAGACAAAGAATCGATCGCAATCCGAGAAGGTTTGAAGTCAGTAATTTCTGACTTAATCATCTGTAAATGATCTTCTAATCCTGCTGATTCGGGATAACAACAGAGTAGCTTTAATAAACCCTTGCGCTCCATTTCTTCAAAGTCTACTCCCCAAGAGGAAGCATTACGCGATAATTGCGCTCGCGATTCTTCGTAGGCAAATAAAACGGCTCTTTCTCCCTGACGACAACCTTCTTCCAAAAATTTACTAACTAGCAGAGTTTTTCCCGTACCTGTTGCGCCAGTTGCCAAGATAATCGAATCCTTAAAAAATCCACCACCACAAAGCTTATCTAGAGTTTTAACCCCTGAAGAGCGACGCACGTTAGAAGAACGCTGCGTTAGACGCATTGCTCCTAGAGGGAAGATATTAATTCCATCATTAGTAATGGTAAAAGGATATTCTCCCTTCATATGAGTTGTTCCCCGTAGCTTTAAAATCTCGATAGTGCGACGGCGACGTTCTCCTTCTAAGACATTGCGAATAATAATTACGTTGTCAGAAACAAATTCTTCTACACCAAAACGAGCGATTTTTCCGTACTCTTCGACTCTTTCCGTGGTCAAAATTGAGGTTACTTCTAGCTGTTTGAGACGAGCTACCAAGCGAAAAATTTCTCTTCTGACTACTGAAGCGGCATCATACTGTTGAAATACGGCTGTAACCGAGTCAATCGAGACTAATTTAGCTTTGTACTTGCGAATCGCATATTGAATCCGTTCAATTAATGCCGATAAATCAAAATTTCCAACCACCTCTTGACCTTCAGGATCTGGGGAAGCATCTAAAATAAACAACTTTCCACGATCGATTAAATCCTGTAAATCCCAACCAAAACTATAGGCATTTTCAATGATATCTCTGGGTGATTCTTCAAAAGTGACAAAAATCCCAGGACAATCAAAAAATTCAATACCCCGATAGAGAAACTGAACCGCGAGCAAGGTTTTACCCGTGCCTGATGTTCCGCTAACTAAGGTAGTTCTGCCAATAGGCAATCCACCATGAGTGATTTCATCAAATCCTTCAATCATGGTGCGAATCTTACGAACGCCTTTTGTTAGTGTTGGTGGTTGTTGTGGCTGATTATTAGGATTTGGTTGGTTCATCTAATACTTACGGCTGCGGAAAAAATCAAGTTACGAGCGAATAATTAAATTACAGTAATTTTGTCAGACCAACTCATATCTTACGACATAATTTATAGCTGGCGATTTTCTATTTCGCGATCGCGAATTTCTTCATAGAGTAGATCTAAGCCAATCAAAACCTTTTCGCGATCGCTAAGATCGCCAATGATTTTTCTGACAGGGGGAGGAAGAACTTTTGATAGAGTGGGAGTTGCCAAAATTTTATCTTCTTCTGCTAGTTGAGGATTTTTCAAAACATCTATTACTTTTAAGGCATAAACTCCTTGAAAATCTTGTTCTAAAATATTTCTGAGAGTTTTTAAAGCCCTGACTGAATTGGGTGTATTTCCTGCTACATACAACTTAAGAACATAAGTTTTCCTGAACTGATCCATAATTTTTAGTTATTTGTTTAATTTATTTTATTTGGCTGAAGAGATTACAATAAAATTTCACTATAATATTAGGCAATATTAGACTGTTCTAAGCTGTTTAATAACATACCAGAAATCACCTATTATTCTACTCCAAACAGCAATTCTAAGGAGATATCATTCCCAGGTATAGAACGACGGTATATTTCACATAAATGAGCAGTAATATCAATCAGAGGTAATCGATAATCTAACAAAACATCGTCACTTCTGCCCTCTATTTGTAGCTGATAAGAAAAATCATCGATTATTTCCATATGAATTTCCAGAATCTGTGAAGTAGAAATATCTGCAAAAAAAGCCCGATCTACGAATTCATCTATTAGTTTATTTATTTGTGGACTCTCATTAAAGTAATTAAGCAAAATTTTGCGATAACTATTGCTCAATTCTAAATTTAGCTGCTGCTGTTCTTCTGAATTTAAATTACGGTAGAAATCATTGCTATTTCGTTTATAGAAAACTCCTAAGTAGCCCAATCTTTCTTGGATTTTTTCGGTTAAACGACGTTGCTGACTAGTTAATGATTTCCTGACGCCATCTTCTTGTCTAATTTTGTCTTTAAATTGAGAATTATTCTCTGAGTCTGGAGCGAGATTTAAAAATTTGGTAATTGCCAGCTTGATGTAAGAATTAATCTCTCTTAGCTGAGTAGTATACAAAAGTACTTCTGCCTGATGATATAAAACATCGGTAATAGCAAAATCTGCCAAAAAATCATCATTTTGAGCGTTTTCCACTGAAGATTCAGCGTTAATGATTACCGTAGGCAATAGTATTTCCGAATGCCACAGCCGCTTCAATATCGAAACAATATATGTATTGTTTACCAATAGTATACAATCTAAATATTCTTTATTTAAAGTTACAAAATCAACTAATTCATCAACGAGACTAAAACATTCGATTTTATAAAGATCTTTATTTAAAAGTTTGATTATCGATTGTGTAAACTGTTGTTGAGTAGAAAATAAGCAGAGATGTAATTTACTCGACACAGAACCTTTTTTAGATTGTATATTTTGGTTTTGGTAGTCTGACATTGATATATGAATTGTACTTTATGTCTGCTTGAATTATTTATTTGATAGCGTAATTTGTCTTTTCCTTGTCAGGGGAAGTCTCGCGTCCCTAAGCCGATACCGTGCACGACCCATAGAAAACGACGGGTTCTCCCTAAGAACTATTTACGCTAAATAGTATTCCACTCGATTAAAGTAAAATAATGTCGATTGACAGCAGAGTTATAAAATATAAATCTAGTTTGGCAACCATCATCAAGAGACAACCACAAGAATATTGACTTATATTTTATCGTTGTTGATAAAACTTAATAGTTATTATACCTGTTAGGGAATTTTAGTAAAAACTATTCTAAAAGATAGTAATTATCGGCATTAAAAGTAATAATATGTAAGTTATAGCGTTTTTGATAATCACTTTGAAATGACAGTATCAAAGTCTCGGTCGTAAAGATCAATGAAACGCAATTAAATAATTAATTTTCCAAAATTATAGTTTTTCGTCATTGAGCTGCAAAATCTTGTTATCATTCGATCTAGTTTGTAGCTTGAGATAACGAATCAAAAATAATCCATGTTTAGTCTTGATTTTACTCTCAATGATTTTGTTACTCCCGTTGCCATTTGTCAAGCAGAAACAGATCTAAGAAATATTCTTGATGTTTTTGCTCAAACTAATGCTAGTGTGCTGGCGATACCATTGAAAAATAATACCTGGGGTATTATTAGCTCTCAGAAATTACTAGCATTTTTTGCTAAGTCTTGGCAAAAAAATCCTGTAGCTATTTCTGGTTATCCCAAAAAGTTTTCTGATGCTGAAAACGAAAGTTTTACCTTCGCAACAACTGCTTTTAATAGCTTGATCGAACCTACCGTTGTCTATCTTAGCTCTACTAAACTTGGGGATTTTTTTGCTGCCCAAAATAAAGATTTTTTTTCGGCGAAAAAAGATACATACTTAATAGCAGATCGAGCAGGAAATATTCAAGGTAAATTAGACCTAAAAAAACTACTCCAGTATTTAGGATCGAGATTTAATAGCTCTAAAGTTAAACCCTATTTGGCTGAGTGGCAAGATATTCTATCAGACTCAATTGACTCAATCGATCTGCCTTTTAAGCTCGAAACTACTGAAGGTAAAGAAGTTTATCTTAGTAAGAGTTGGCACAAATTAGTCACTAGCAAGCCCCACAAAAACATCAAACAATCTTCATCCGATACATCTATTGCTAGCTGGTGGATCAAAAAGCAGCTAAATCAAGCTCAATCGAATATATTTTCTGCCAGTCATTCTAGCATTGACAATTCAAGTGATGAAGCTCGCCAGCAGTACTGTTGCTTAGACAATCGACATTATCCACAAGATCGACTTAATTTATTATCGCCAATAACAGCTTTTGGTTGTTCAAATTCAAAATTACAGCAATTAACTAATGTAGTCGAACATGACTCACAATCGTCTGTTAGCAAAGATCTAGAGTCAGAGTTGTCCGAGCATCCAGACAACATTTATCTCCAACAAGGGACAGAATGGAATTATTTAAGAATACCGATCTCCCTGAATCTACAGCAGTCAGCCAGAGTCAAAACCAATCAAACAACATATTGGTTAACATTAGCTATCAAAGCAGCCCCAATTGAAAATCAAAAATCTGCCAGTTTAGCTTTAGTCAATGACTCCATAACAGTAAATCAATTATTAGCAACTATCAGTCACGATCTAAAATCTCCCTTAACCGGGATTGTTGGTCTATCTGGTTTGTTAAAAGAACGAAGCATCGGCACTTTAAATCAGCGTCAAGACCACTACATACAGTTGATTTATCGTAGTGCCCATAAATTGACCAATATTGTTAACGATCTATTAGAGTTGACTAGTTTAACTACAGGCAAAGCTAATCTCAAATCAGAACCAATAGAGCTAAAATCTTGGTGCGATCAACTTTACGAGCAAGTTGTGACCAAGCTCAAATCTACTAATACTCCTAATACTCCAGAATTTAAATTAGCTAATTTAGCTTCTAAATTACAGTTAAATATTTCACCTGGGTTGACTACAGTAATCGGCGATCGCACTCATTTCTCTGCATTAGTATCGCACTTAATTTTAGAGATAATTAAATTTTCCACCTCAATTGATATTTTAAGCATCAATCTCAAAATTTTCCGTACTAATAATCAGATTGTTATGCTTTTGAGCAATAGTAATGAACTGCCTTTACCACAGCATGATTGCTCAAAAACCGCATCCAACTTAAATAAGCCCAACCGAGAGCCGAATATCAATCTAGTCATAGCGAAATATTTAGCAAAAATTATTGGTGGCGAAGTTCAAAGCTTTTACCAGGCAGAGCATTGTCAATTTACTTTACTAATACCTCAACCCAATGATTTTGAGCCAGCCATTCCCTGCGCAGATTCGGCTAGGCTTGCCGACGGTCGCATTCGGCAGTCACAGTCCAATCACAGCGGTCAAACTAACCGAGATAACTCGCCGTGCGATCTCACCGTTCTTTGTTTATATCTTGAATCTGAGGCTGTAGATTCCGAATTAGTAGCTAGAGAAGATTTAAACAGTAATCTCAAATACTGGGTCGAACAAGATTGGTCAGATTATGGCGAACAAAAATCAAATTATCGACACCGTATTATTGAGGCTGATGGTTTAGAACAGGCAGATACTTTGGCTCGTATTTGGCAACTCGATGTCATTGTACTAGATGGTCATCAAATAGCTGATAGCGATCGCTACTTGCGATCGCTACAACAATCAGAACATTTATCTGCCTTGCCATTAATTACTTTAGATACTAAAACCACCGAAGCAGCTAATCAAATCGAAGGATTAAATGTCTATCCATGCTTGCTGCCTGCAAAATGTCGCAGCATCAAAGATTTGATGCAGGTAATTCAAATTGCTACAGGTAAAGAATCGAACAGGTAATAAGATGATCAAAGCATTGATGTTTACTACCTATCAGGCTTAATAATTCACTACCCAAAATTTAACCAGTATTACGCATTCCTGCAGCAATACCGTTAATAGTTAGCATGGCACCGCGCAATAATTCTTCTTTACTAAAGCGAAAATGGAGTGTTTGGGATTTTTCATGTTGGCGCAGACGTTTAATTAAAGCCACCTGTAAAAAACCTAGTGGGACAATTGTACCGTTACGTAACTGTACCGATCTTTGTAACTCTAGATCTCCATCCAATAATTTCTTTTGACCGTTGATTTTAAGAATTAATTCTTTAGTCAAATAATATTCCTGAGATATTTGGTCAAACAGCTTTTGAAAACGTTCTAAATCTTCGGGTAGAGATAGTTCGTTGACATAATGTTCCGCTATTTGTAGGTCTACCTTGGCTAAAGTCATTTCTACTTTAGAGATTACAACTCTAAAAAATGGCCACTTAACATAAAAGTATTGCAGTAAATCTAAATTTTTCTTAGGTTCTTGGTCGAGAAATCCTTGTAAAGCCGAACCAACCCCATACCAAGCTGGCAGCAAAAATCTGCTTTGAGTCCAGCTAAATACCCACGGAATTGCCCGTAGGCTACTCATATCTTTCTTTTTGTTAGCTCCTCCCTTCCCTGGGCGTTTGGAAGGACGAGAGCCAATCTGTAGTTGGCTAATGACATCTACTGGGGTGACCGAATGGAAGAAATCGACAAAATCTGGTTCTTCATAGATCAAAGCTTTATAAACGGTACGCGATCGCGCAGATAATTCTTCCATGATCTGATTCCACGGATCTACTCGGTCAAACCCACTACCTAGTAAGCTAGATTGAATCACTGCAGTAGTCATGGTCTCTAGGTGATACAAAGCCAACTCTGGTAAAGAGTATTTAGACGCTAGAACTTCACCCTGTTCGGTAATTTTAATTCTGCCCTGGATAGTATCTGTAGGCTGTGCCAAAATCGCTGAATATGCAGGGCCTCCACCACGACCCACTGAACCACCACGACCGTGGAAAATACGCAAGGAAATGCCAAATTCTGAGGCTACCTTTTGTAAAGCTCGTTGAGATTTGTGAATTTCCCAATTACTGCTCAAAAATCCCGAATCTTTATTACTATCAGAGTAGCCAAGCATTACTTCTTGTAAATCGGTTGGTTTCAAAACTCCCAAATTTACCGCAGAAATTGTTTTTTCTCCTTGAGTCGCTGCTACGTGTTCATATCCTCCTGCCAAAGCTGCACGATAAAGAGTTAGCTCAAACAGTTCTCGCATTACTGCGGGAGCGCGCTTAAGATCTTCGACAGTTTCAAACAAAGGTACAATTCTGACTGTCGTTTGACAAGTTGCTGGGTCGTATAGTCCCGCTTCTTGAGCAAGTAATAATACTTCTAAAACATCGCTTACAAAATTAGTCATACTAATGATGTAAGTTTGACAGATGCCCTGTCCAAACTCCTGCTGTAGCAACCGCAGCATTCTAAAGGTTTCAATAGTTTCGCAAGTGGTCTCTGAAAAGGGCATTTCTGCAGGAATTAGGGGTCTGCGAGTTTTTAGTTCTTGGATCAACCAAGCAGTCTTTTCTGGTTCAGATAGCTCATCATAAGGTTTGGGTAAAACCTGCAGATATGCCGTTATTTCGGCGATCGCATCACTATGGCGAGAAGAATCCTGACGAAAATCTAATTCGACCAAAGTAAAGCCATATACCTCTGCCTGACAAATTAGGTTGTCTAACTCACGACAGTGCAAACTAGTAGCAGCTAAACTATTCTGCATTAGCTTTAATTCGGCTACAAATTCTTCTCCCGAACGGTAAATATTATCTATATTGATTTCTGATATTGCTTGTCTACCGGCGATCGAAGCTAAAGTTTGATTGCGTTGCAAGGTGTTTCTCAATCTCTGAGCAATGTATGCCAGCTTGAGACGATAGGGTTCTTGACGATAGCGAATTGCCAATTCGTCGTAAATTCCTGGCATTTGCTGCTGGTCTTGCTCTAACGAATCAAGTAATTCTTGTCGAACATCACTCCAGTGTAAAGATAGACTCAACAACTCTCGTAATTGGTCGATGGCTTGAAGATACTTTTCGATCGCAATACTTCTTTGGTAACAAGCTGTTTCCCAAGTTACCTGTGGCGTTACAAAGGGATTCCCATCTCGATCTGAACCAACCCAGGAGCCAAAATAACAAAACTTATGGGTGGGAGCAACTAAGTTGGGGAAAGATGCGCTCAATGACTGTTTGAGACGGGTTGATAGTTGTGGTAATACATCAAACAAAACTTCTTGGAAATAATGTAGAGCATAATCTACCTCATCTAATACCTTTGGTTTAAATTGATGCAGTTCATCTGTACGCCACCAAAGACGAATTTCCTCTGTTAGTTGATTGATGGCTTCTTTTGCCTCCCAGGATTCGGATAGTCCTATTTCCCGCATTATTTCTTCTGCTACATCTAGCTGTTCGAGAATATGAGAAATACGACGCTGTTTTTTTCTGATCGTGTGTCTGACAATTTCGGTCGGATGGGCAGTAAATACCAGCCTAATATCTAATTGATCCAGCAATCTTTGCAGCATCAAGGGTGGCATGTTTATTTCTTTGAGATAAGGAAACAGCCAGTGTAATAAACCTGTATTGTTTTCGCCAGATATGCTAGGTTCGACCCAATCTTCCTGTAACTGTTCTAATTGAGGATTAACCGCTTTGACTTTTGCCGTAGAAGATTTTGAACCATTACCATTGTTCTGTTCTTTGATTGAAGATTGACCTATATGGGTAACACGCCGAGCTAATTTTTGTTCTCTGCTTTCGTAGTGCTGTTCTACAATATTGGTTAACTGAAAATAAAGAGCAAAAGCTCTAGCTGCTTGAATTGCATCATCAAGACCTAATTTTTCAATTAATTTTGGTACGGTTGATTGAGGAAAAGACTCTGTTACTTGTCCTTCAGCAGAAGAAAGGGAACGCATTTGCTTGAGTAGATCGAGCATGTCTTGTCCACATTCGGAGCGCAGGACAGATTCCCATAGATCTTCTACCAATTTTTGCCGATGACGTAAGAGTAGATGAGAAGCAGCAAGTACACTATTCTCGCGATCAAAAATTGAAGATTGAACAACCGAACTCATAAGAACCTCTGCTTGGCGTGTGTATGTGGTAATTTGATCAATAAATTGAAGTATTTAAGTATTATTTGTTACTCAACTGAGAAAAATTGAGGTTTGGCAGGCGATTTGGTCGAAAAATCTCTTCACTAGCTTGTCCAAACTCAGTCATCAATTCAGTTATGAAGTATAAAGTCAAAAGCGCCAAAATAAATGGGCTAGTCGCAAGGCTTAATCCGAATGAGGTTAAAAAACAAGGTGTAGTGTTGGAATTCATGGTTTAATTAATTGGCATAATTTATTTATTATTGTATGGACTTTAGGTATAACTCAGACAAAATCAATTTTACTTAATCGATCGAATCAAAATTTGTCATTGTAATTCTGTCTATTTCGTCACAACTCAATTTCTGCCAGTAGTCCATATTTAGCATAATAATGACCAATCAAACAATTATTCAGGTAGATGCCTTTACCAATCGAGTCTTTAGAGGTAATCCAGCTGCTGTATGCGTCTTGAAACAGTCGCAAAGCGATCGCTGGATGCAGTCGGTGGCTCAAGAAATGAATTTATCAGAGACAGCATTTTTAATCAAGCAGAAACAGAATTATAATCTGCGCTGGTTTACTCCTACTACTGAAGTTCCTTTATGCGGTCATGCTACCCTGGCTAGTGCTCACGTACTATGGACAGAAGGTTATGCTTCTACAGGTCAAGCAATCAACTTTGAAACTAAAAGTGGCTTGCTCGTTGCTAAATATCAGGATGATTGGATTGAATTAGATTTTCCTGCCAATCGATCGCAAGATATTCCTCCTATTACCAAGCTACAAGATGCTTTGGGAGTGAGGATTAAGACTTTGTCCTATAACTCTTTGGGTTACTTGGTTGAAGTACATTCTCCGATGCAGGTAAAAGAATTAAAGCCCAACTTTTCTTTAATTAAACAACTGCCCGTATCTAATATTATTGTTACCAGTCAAGCTAGCGATAATTCTGAATATGATTTTGTTTCTCGTTTTTTTGCTCCAGGTTTGGGCATAAATGAAGATCCTGTAACGGGTGCAGCTCATTGTTGCCTTGCTCCTTACTGGAGAGAACGACTACAAAAGGATAATTTTATCGCTTATCAAGCTTCTAGTCGTGGTGGAGTTCTCAAACTTAATTACGATGGAGGCGATCGCGTTTTGCTTCAAGGTCAAGCTGTAACCGTAATGCGCGGAGAACTTTTATCTACGAATTGATAACCGTAATTTCGTAATTAATTATCATTCAATTGCTCTTTTAAAGCAGCCAAAGAAGACCAACGGCGATCAATAGTATTTTCGTCTTTAGATGCTGTTTGTGCTGCTCCTGGACAGTTTTCTCCGCAGACTTTTCTCAAAGGTAGAGCCAAAGATAATTGTTCAAATAACCACATTTGAGGATCAAAATGACCGTTGGGTGGTAAGGTTTCTGATAGATCTTCTAGGGAGACTTCTCTTTCGGTGGGAAGATCTTTGACATTTTCTAATTCCGACTCCAGCCAAATTAATTCTGAAGTGTCAATTTCTAAACGATGATTGTAATGCTGTAAACAGCGATCGCAACTTAAGGTAACGATTGTCTCTGCTACAGATGCTACTGACAAAAAATTGCCCCCATGACGTACGGTAATTTTTCCTTTGACGGGGGTTAGGGTATTTAGCTGGGCGATTGCATCGTCAACAATAATTTCTGCTGTTCTCTTGGGTGCTTTTAGCAGATGTGGGATATATATTGCTTCCATTGTTTACCTGTTGCTTGCTGTGCTTAAAGCACAGCAAAGTTTTGTTGATTTTAACGCTTATGAATCTGGCGATCGCAATTGAATGACTAGCCTTCTATCTGGTTCTTGTCCCCGACTTTCACTTTGAAGATCTTCGCTATTTTGCAACAGGGAATGTATTTGTTTTCTTTCTGCTGAAGATAGTCCAGGTATTTCCACTTCCGAACCAGTCTCTCTAGCTTGATCTATCGCTTCTTGAGTCAAGACAGCTAGCTCCTGATTTCGTCTCACTCGATAACCGTCTAGTTCGATGGTAAACGAGTTTTGCGCTTCGGGGTCTGCATTTAAATTAAGAATAGTGTTGGCTAAATACTGAATTGCATCAATACCAACACCTTTGTCTCCAATTAACTGTTGTTTTTGTTTTGGACTTAAATTGTCGCCTTTTATATTCAACCAATTAGAGTCTAAATCGGTTTCAACAGTTTCAAATTCTTTGGTGGTTACTTCAGCAGCTAAGTTCATGAACTGTAATAACTGCTCCAACCACTCTTTACCTGAGCTTAATTGACTTTCCACTATGGTTTTGGCTTATTAACCTGAAGTTTTTTCTTTCTTTTTAGAACGTTTGCGCTCGAAGGGAAGAGATTCGCGTTTAGCTACCGCTTCTGCTTTTTCTTGTTCGTCAAGAATTTGCTGCAAGTTTTCTGGTAGAGGTTCTCGCATCAAAAACCAAGTCTGAGCAATTTGGAAATAGCAAGCAACTACAATATACATTAATACACCTGCAGGTAAGGGAAAGAATAAAAACATCCCACTAAATAGCAAAGGTGTAATTTTGTTGATTGTCTGCTGCTGATCTCCTGATGCACCACCATTTTGCGAGGCAGTTAGCTGTTGGCTGAGATACGTACCTATCCCAAATAGTAAGACCATGATTAGGATATCAAAGTTGATGTTACCGTCTGCTCCAGTTACACCTACTCGACCTAATTTTTCAATAAATAAGAATCCTGTATTGGCTGCAATACCAGGAACTGTCACTTGAATCGTGGCATCACCTGGTTCTAGGGCGGTAATGGTACCATCGTCGTTAATTTGGACTCTTTCGGAACCTTTAGTTACCGCCAAAGTAGGTTCGACATTGCTTTGGGGATGTTCTGCAACCCAGCTACTCAATGGTTTACCTTCTTCAGTTTGTAATGCAATTTCAGTAATATCGCCTACCGCCAGCTTACTTCCGCCTGGCAAAATAGCCGCAACTTTTTCGTGAACTCCATCATCAATATAAATATTTTTGGCTTTAGTGGCAAATGGAGTTGGGGCAACCCTTTCAATTTGCTCTTGGGGTAAAATCTGGACGTTGACATCATAAGGAGTATTGGTAAATGGCGATCCTCTCAAAGTAGCAAAGAGGGCGAACAAAATTGGCATCTGTAAGAGCAACGGTAAACATCCAGCCAAAGGATTGCCAAACTCCTGCATTAATTTAGCCTGTTCTTCGCGCTGCTTTTCGGGGTTATCCTTATATTGTTGCTTGATCTTCTCCTGTTTCTCCTTCATTAAGGGTTGCACAATTTTCATCTTGCGCATGTTGCGAATCTGCCCTGCGCTCAAGGGTACAACTGCAAAGCGAATTACAATTGTGAGGGCAATAATTGCAAAACCATAGCTCGGCAAAATTCCATAGAAAAAATCTAGGATAGGGAGCATGATGTTGTTGGAAAGAAAGCCGATACCAAAATCCATTTTTTAATTTATCCAGCCTTTAGGGAATAACTATTATATTTTTAGTCCAGTTTAGCCGATTGCCTGGGGAGGAAAACCGAATCTAAACTGGATTGTAGGTTCAATTGAAGTCAGTTTGCTCTAATTGCTTCAACTGATCTGCCTGTTTTATCTGCTGCTTTTTCGGAAATGTAGTCATAAATTTCTCTAAACTGAGGTACTGCACGCATTTCCAAGCGGCTTTTGTCTCTTAGGGTTACTACTAAGTCTCCCCACAGACCGACACCTCTAGGTACTTTGACTATTTTGACTACTTCTGAATAAATAATGTCAGTGCGTTCTCTACCCATCCAACCACCGATAACCGAAATTCGACGATTAGTAATGCGATAACGCAGCCATAAAGCTCTGACAATTGCTCCTACCGTTAAAGGAATACAAATTACGGTAAACGCTAATAATATATTAAAAATTAAATCCCCTACATGAGGACCGCCTTCGTAAAAAACTTCTTCTTTAATACCCATTGATTATTTTTGTTTGTTTTAATAACTCTTCTAATTCTCGCAAAAAATGTTCATATTTGCATTCAATTGCTTTGGGCTTTACTACAATCACTATTTTCCAACCAGGCACAATCAATTTTAAATTGGCTCGAATAGCTCCTTTGATTTGTCTTTTAATGCGATTGCGAACCACTGCTTTTTTACTAACTTTTTTGCTAATTGAAATACCAAACATTGTCGGTCGAGCAGTACCCAAGACATCCTGTTCTTCCAAAAGGGCGATTAAAGTAATGTAAGGACTGTAACGACGTATACCCCGTCTGTAAACAGCCCTATAGTCTTGTCTATTTTTTAGCCGATGGGCTTTTGGTAACCCCACATTAATTAGACAGAAAGGCGATGACGACCTTTCTTACGACGAGCGGCGATCGTTCTTTTTCCGTTGCTAGTACGCATACGAGCGCGGAAACCCGATTTTCTTTTTTGTTTGCGGTTAGTTCCGCCTAAAGTACGCTGAGTCATTTGCTGTATCCTCTATAATTTCGATTGCAAGTGTTGACAAAAGTCACAATCTATAATTTTACTACAAAATTATGGATCAATACTCAAAACCCACGCACCTAATCGTTCGGGAAGTGGTGCTTGTACTGCTGGCATGACTTGTGCGTAAAAATAATATGTACCAACATCAGGATTTCTGGTATTAGACAAAACGATTTCTACTTTTTTTTCTCCCTGGTAAGGCTGGGCTAAATCAATTTGAATAAAGCGATCTTCTTCGTTCCAGACCACATCTTTGAGAGGTAAAGATTTTTTCTTATCGTTATCTACTCTTACTTCAATTTTGTCAGTATCAAATTTACCATCAAAATAATCGGGATAAGAAATCACAAACTGGGTGGCACCATTAGCTAATTTCTTTTTGGGGATGCGGAGACGATAGCGATCGCGTTGTTTAGCAATTCCCCCAAAATCAAGATAATAATTCAAAATATCGACATCGCGATCGCCGAAAATTACTAGTCCTGGTGTACCTTGACCTACCGCAATAGTCTGAACACTAACTAGAGTACAGCTAGCTACTGCTGCTACTGTCAACAGCGGTTTAAATAATGACTTATTAAAAAACATATTTATTAATTTTCCTCAAATAATAAGTAATTCAGTATTAACTAAATTTTATTTTTAGCCAACTTACCAAATTAAAAGACGCGATCGAATAAAAAAAGTGCCACTTGTTGAGCTGTCAGAAACTTAAAAATAGCTAATAGCCATTAGCTATTAGCTATTAGCTTGAAATCAAAACTTGAATCCTAATTTGCCATTAATTCCCCTAACAGAATGATAGCCACCACCAACCAAAAATTTCCCAGCACTAACATGTATGCCACCAGAATAAGCAACACTTTCATCTCCTGTGTAGTAACCTATTCCCACATAAGGAGAGACTACAGGTAGGGGAACAAAAGTCAAAAAATCAGCTCCCGTAGCTCCTTCTTCTCCCGTTCCTACTTCAATAGCCGTTCCCGCAAATCTGATTCCTGCACCATAACTTACTAGGTCATCTACCGAACCAACAGTAGCCCAAATCTCAGGTAAAATTTGACTGGAAGCAGGGGTAGTGCCGATAGTTACCAGACAACCAGTAGCAATACCAGCAATGGCTGTAGACTTAGACACTGCACGAAGAAGATTTAACATATTTTTTGCGCACTCCAACACTAAATAATATAGATAACTAATCTAGGATAATTCATTCAAACAATGAACATTCGTATTGGCAATGGTTACGATATTCACAAATTAGTCAGTAACAGACCTTTAATTCTGGGCGGGCTAGAAATACCTCACTCCATGGGATTGTTAGGACACAGCGACGCTGACGTTCTGACCCATGCCATCATGGATGCTTTATTAGGAGCTTTAGGAATGGGGGACATCGGACATTATTTTCCCCCCAGCGATCCTCAATGGAAAGGTGCAGACAGCATGATACTGATGGAACAGGTGATTAAAATTGTGCGTTCTCAAGGATGGCAAATTGGGAATATCGATTCTACGGTAGTTGCCGAACAGCCCAAGCTTAAGCCTCATCTTAAGTCTATGCGAACTACTGTAGCCAAAGTATTAAATATCGATATTGAACAAATAAGTATTAAAGCTACAACTAACGAGAAATTAGGTCCTGTAGGTAGAGAAGAGGGGATCTGTGCTTATGCAGTAGTGTTGCTGATTAAAGATTAATTTCAGAGTTGGCGACAAACCATAATTGGTGTGTCATTCTGACTAAAGTGAGTTAAGTTAAGATAGCAAAAATTAAGATATAGATATTAACCAAAGTAGGGTTTGATAAGATCAATCATTCCCCTCTTTTACAAGGCGGGACTTACAGTTAAACCCAAAAATTACTCAAGAAAAATATTAGTTTAAAGCTATAAATAATAATAGTTTAATTGTAATTATTTGTGTATATCGGCGTAATTTTCGTCTATCTCAAAAAATATGAGTGTAGTTTTAGAAGTAGACAATCAAGTGTATACTGCAGAGGATTTAGTCCCTCTGCTGACTCAGTACCAAATGCTACCCAAGCTAGCCCAAGAAATTTTAATAGATCGAGTAATTGCTGAAGTCAAATGTAGCGAAGAAGAAAATACAGCAACCTATAATCAATTTTGCCAACAAAATAAGCTTGGCTCAGATGCAGAAGTGCATGCTTGGTTAAATAAGCAGGGTATGAATCGAGAACAACTGCAAAATTTGATTACCAAAAAACTGCGGTTGGAACGGTACAAAGAAAAGACATGGAGCGATCGCGTTGACGCTCATTTTATCAAGCGCAAATCTCAGCTAGACCGGGTTGTTTATTCTTTAATCAGAGTAGAGAAATCAGAGGTAGCCCAAGAATTGTATTTTCGGATCAAAGATGATGAAAATACTTTCAGCGCGTTGGCGATGGAATATTCTCAAGGAACCGAGTCTCAAACAGGAGGGTTGATTGGCCCAGTAGAAATTAATGCGCCTCATCCCAAAATTGCTCAGATACTTGCAACCTGTCAGCCTGGTCAACTTATTCCTCCAACCCGAGTTGGTGAATGGATTGTAATCGTCAGATTGGAAAACTATCTTTCGGCCAAGTTGGACGATGCGATGCGACAAAGAATGCTCGACGAACTGTTTCGCGAATGGCTTAACAAAACAACCAAGGAAAAAGTATCTTTTTTAACTAGCCCAGTTACCAGTTAGCTCTATTCAACTTATGACCAATACCAACACTACTAAAATTGTCGAACAGTTTCTTTCTCTCGTTCCACAATTTAATCAGCTTTCTCCTGAAGCGATCTCTAAAATAGCCCCAAAATTAAAGCCGTTGCGCTTTGGGGTGGGCAAGGTCATGATCATGCGAGAAAAAATGCAGGGTCAGGTAGCAATTATTTCAGAAGGGGAAGTAAGATTGCTGGGCTACGACCCGCGTACTAAGATGCCCACTACCTTAGACAAACTTAAACCAGGACAGATCATTGGTTGGGTTAATTTGGCTAGAGGCGTGCCTTGCGAGACAGCAATGGCGAGTACTGAAGTAGTTTGTTTGGCTTTGGATAATGAGGATTTTTTGGAGTTACTCGAAGAGTATCCCCAATTAGCTGCTCAATATAAACTTAAACCCGCTAAAGTAGAAGTTTTTGACCTTTTGGGGATACAGCTAGAACAGCAGGCTCAAGGAGACTGGGAGCTAGCAGATTTAGCAAATCGGATGGCTGATGTTGCTGAGGCTTATTATTTGCCCCCTGGAGAACATCAACTTAGTTCAGAACTAGCTCAACCCTTGAGAGATCCTAGCTTGATTTGGTTAGTTAGTGGTGGTGGTGCCATTGAAGAGTTTCCTGTGGGAAGTCGTATTGAATTAACTAGAGATCGCCAAACGATTACGGTAAATGGCAATCAGCCCGCTCGTTTAATTTCGATACCCAAAGCTTATTGGTTTGAGGGAAAAGAAGCCAGCACAGTTATCGATGGCGATTCTTTATTTGAACTTGATGCTACAGGAATTTCCCCTAATTTAGATTTTGACGACGTTGATTTTGATGAAGGAGATGGGCTAGGAGAAGGGGGGTATACTTTTCAAAGCGAAGAAGAACCCATTGCCACTGAGAAAAAAGAATATCCGTTTTTTTCAGGGAAGAATACTTTAGATTCTGGGGTTGCTTGCTTCCAGATGTTAAGCAAGTATTTTGGTATGCCTTTTCGTAAGGAGGTAATCAAACGGGTTTTAACAGAACAATTAGAACGGACTCCCACTTTATCCTTACCTCTGTGTGGTGCGGTGTCAGAGTTGATGGGACTAAATCCACAGTTAATTAATATTCCCGCCCAGGCAATTACTCGTTTAGAGGGGCCATGTTTAGTAACTTGGCAAGATGGACTAGCAATCATTTATGAGTTTAGCGAGACAGAATTAGTGATTGCCGTACCCGAACTTGGGGTACGTCGCTACAAACCAGAAGACTTTATTGAAACCTGGGGCGATGGTGGAGAAGTCTTATTAATCAAGAAAACTAAAGAAACTCCTCAAGAAAGATTTGGTTTAAATTGGTTTTTACCCGCCTTACAAAAATATAAACGGGTTTTGATTGAAGTTTTTGTGGCTTCTTTCTTTGTTCAGCTATTTCAGTTAGCAAACCCTTTGATGATTCAGGTCATTATTGATAAGGTAATCAGTCAAAATAGTCCTAGTACCCTGGGTTATTTGGTTTTCTTCTTGGTAATCATCAATATTTTTGAAGCTCTGCTGACTACTCTACGGACTTATTTATTTGTAGATACTACCAATCGCATCGATCTATCTTTGGGTTCAGAGATTATCGATCATTTGCTCAGGTTACCGTTACGCTATTTTGAAAAACGACCTGTGGGAGAAATTTCTACTCGAGTTAACGAGCTAGAACGTATTCGTCAGTTTTTGACAGGCACAGCCTTAACGGTAGTCTTAGACTGTATTTTCTCAGTGATTTATGTAGTGGTAATGTTCCTCTACAGTCCTCTTTTAACTGCAGTGTCCTTGGCGATTATTCCTGTGTTTATTGCCTTGACCTTGATTTTCTCGCCGACGATTCGCCGACAATTAAGGGTCAAAGCAGAACGTAATGCTGAAACTCAATCTTATTTAGTAGAGGTGTTGACGGGTATTCAAACAGTCAAGGCTCAAAATATTGAATTGCGATCGCGTTGGAAATGGCAAGAGCGTTATGCCCGCTATATTTCTACTGGTTTTAAAACCGTAATTACTTCTACTTTAGCTAAATCAGCCAGTGACTTTCTCAACAAGCTATCGCGAGTAGTAATCATTGGGATGGGTGCATATTTAGTTTTAGAAGGCAAACTAACTCTGGGTCAATTAATTGCCTTCAGAATTATTGGTGGTTATGTAACTTCTCCTGTAATGAGACTGGCAACCCTGTGGCAAAACTTCCAAGAAACGGCTCTATCTCTCGAACGTCTAGCGGATATTGTTGATAATCCTGAAGAAGGAGAGGCTGACCGTAATAATATTCCGATGCCCGCAATCAGAGGTAGAGTCAAATATGATAATCTCTCCTTCCGCTTCAAAAATAGTGGACCACTTCAGTTGAAAAACGTCACAACTGAATTTGAACCTGGTACATTTGTTGCAATTGTTGGAGAAAGTGGTGCAGGAAAAAGCACGATGACTAAGTTATTGTCGCGTCTTTATGAGCCAGAAGGAGGCAGAATCTTAGTTGATGGCTATGATATTAACCGCGTCGAGCTATATTCCCTACGCCGTCAGATTGGAGTTGTACCCCAAGAAACTCTTTTGTTTGAAGGGACAATCTTGGATAATATTGCCTTAACCAATCCCGATGCTACTACTGAAGAGATTATTGCTGCTGCTCAAATTGCTGCTGCTCATGATTTTATTATGACTTTACCTAATGGTTATAATACTAGGGTAGGAGAACGGGGTTCGTCACTATCTGGGGGACAAAGACAGCGTATTGCGATCGCTCGTACTATTTTGCAAGCTCCTGCGATGATGGTTTTGGATGAAGCGACTAGTGCCTTGGATTTTGCTACCGAACAAGAAGTATCTCGTAATCTTAAAGAGTCTTTAAAAGGACGTACCGTGTTCTTTATTACTCACCGTTTAGGTACGATTAAAAACGCAGATACAATTGTGATGATGGATGCAGGTTCGATTGTAGAACGAGGCACCCATGAAGAATTGATGGCATTAAAAGGACGCTATTGCTATCTCTATCAACAACAAGAATCTTCCGTTTAGATTCTCGATGTTTGCGGTTGTAGCGAAAAAAACTGGAAAGATCGCTTCTGATACCTTTAATTAAAAAAACATCCTTATAAGTCATTACTTATGGGGATGTTTTTTTAAGCTTGCGATTGTGGCTTTGCTGATTTGAGTAATGTCGTACAGAATAATATTGCTCGTCAAACAAGGATATGTTATGCCCTTGTCTCACGGGATGCACGAGCATGCGGTAAGTGCAAGCCGCTATGCATATAGCTAATAGCTATTGTTACGCGGAATTTAATAAAATTAAAGATAAAGATTTATTTTTCGGATATAGTTTCTCAATATTGGGGATTTGCTTTAGCAAAGAAATTTCTTTTTGGTAAACTTCTTGAATAGTTTTAAGATTGCGCTCGCGCTTTTGTTCTGGTTCAATTTTGTTGATTAAATTAACAGCCGTATTTATCTTGAGTAAAGCTTCTAAATATTTTTGAGACATCTGATTATTTAGCTGAAGTTGTTCTAACTCTTTTACTCTTTCCTCTAAAATTTTTATTTGCCGATCTTTGTCATCATGTTGTTTTAGCAACTTTGCTTGCTTTAATAAACGAGAATCGATAGCACTTAACAATTCGCTTCTCATAAACGGTTTAGTTATATAGTCATCAGCTCCCAACTCCATACCGTTTCTAATATCTTTTTTATCAGACATTGCTGTTAAAAAAATAAAGGGTGTCAGGCTTGTTTCTGGTATTTCACGCATTTGTGCCAAGACTTCATGTCCACTTATTTCTGGCATCATTACATCACAAATCACTAAATCTGGAATGTTTTCTTTAGCCCACAAAACACCTAAAATACCATTGTCAGTGCTAAAGACTTCAAATTCTTCTGCTTCTAGAAGTTCGGCAATATTTTCTCTAATTGCTAGTTCGTCTTCAATTATTAGTATTTTAGGCATAATTTTAAGATCTTATAGTTCTAATAAGTTGGTTGGGTTTAAATTTTTAGTAGTTGTTCATCAAACACTTGGTTTTATTATTGATATCCAGCTATGTGTGTTTAGCTTATCTATATTAAATAGTTTTTACATCAGAAAAATAACTGATATCAAAAGTTTGTTCACGATTATTTTACCCAAGTAAAATAATGTTAGAGTATACTCATGTCTCTTTCATACAGATAGTTTGAAAGTAAAATACTTAAAAACAATGTTTTAATTATCAAGATTAATGTAATTTAGATTACGGTACTTTCACTTGTATAAAAGTCATTATTTCAAGTTTTGCTTCGCAGTCAAATATGGAATAGTAATAGTGAATATAGTTCCTTGATTAATTGTGCTATCTACTAATATTTCTCCTCCGTGTAAATCCACCGATCTCTTAACAATAGGTAATCCTAAACCAGTACCAGGAATAGAACCTACATTATCAGCGCGGTGGAAAGATTCAAACAGTTGTTGTTGAGCTTCCTGGGGAATACCAATACCAAAATCTTGAACTTTAAAAGTTACTTGTTGCGGTTGGCAACTCAACTCAAAATAAACGCGATCGCTATCAGGAGAATACTTGACTGCATTAGATAACAAGTTGTAAATAATATGCTTTAAAACTTTTTCATCTACGTAACCAGTAGTAGATTGATTGCCAACATTATTAGTCTCCAAAAATTCTGGAACTTGAAAAATAATTTGATGAGTTGGTACGGTTAACTCAAATTCTTCGATTAGTTGGTGACAATATTGAACTAAATCTATTTTATGGGGTTTTAATTCTAATTTACCCGCATCTGCTTTGCCTAGCAATAAAACATCATTAAGTAGCTCTGTCATGTGTTTGACTGAGTTTTGAATTCGATATAAATGACTAAGTTTTTTCTCTTCACTCCATTTATGGCTGTAATGTTCTAATAGCTCCGAAGAAGATAAAATCGAAGCTAAAGGAGTCCGAAATTCGTGGGATGTCATAGTGATAAATCGGCTTTTTAGTTCATTTAACTTTTGCTGCTGTTCTAAGGTTTGGCAAATATCTTCTTCTGCTTGTTTGCGCTCGGTTATATCGCGAACGATCGCCATAACTTCGTCTATTTCGCTAACTGCAATCCGAAGTTCATAGCTATGAATTTTATGATTATCGTCGGTAATTTGACATTCCATAATTTGAACTTCACCAGTTTTAAAAGCTTGATTAATACAGTTCATAATTGATAAAGATATTTCTTGATTAAATATTTCAGAAACATGTTTACCAATCAACTCGTCATTGAAAGAAAGAAAATTATTATATTTAGCAGCTTTATAATTAACAAAAATCCCCTGGCGATCAACTCGTAAAATAAGATCGGGAATAGCATTAAGAATTGCTTTGTTAGTTGCCATACTAGATTGCAAAGCATCTTCTACCTTTTTTCGCTCAATAATCAAGGCTAATTGTGCAGCAACAGATTCTACTAATTCCAGCATTTGTTGGTTTTGAGTGTGAACGGTAAAATTGTGAAAAACTAAAATAGCAATTACTTCTTGATTAGCGATCATTGGGACGGCTAAAGAAGTTCTAAGTCCTATTGAACGAGCGATTTTGTATCTTGGCGAAAGATCTTTAGTTTGTGTCGATATATCCTCAATCCATTCAGATTTCTTGGTCAACCATACTCTTCCAGGTGGACCAACATCAATTGGATAAGTAAGCTTTTGGCTGGCTTCTCTAAAATATTCTAGCTTGGCTGAATTGCTATAGTAAGCTGGGCTAAGTTGAAGTATCTGTTGCCCTGGATTGGGAATCCAAGCTTCACCAAAACTCCAGTCAACTGTTTGACACACCTTACGTAAGGTAATCGCGATCGCATCATTAAAGCTAGAAGCTTGAGTAATAGCTTGGATAATAGTTTGTAGCAGAATAATTTCTTGCTCTTTTTGCTCGCGTTCGGCAATTTCCAACTTCAGTATTTCATTATTATGAACTAACTCAGAAGTACGTTCTTCTACTCTTTGTTCTAGTTCTCTATGAGCATTTTTAAGTAAAATTTCTGCTCGTTTGCGTTTGGTAATATCGGAAATATAACATCTAATCAATCGACTGGTGGCAATAAGATGTACAGATTGTTCAAAAATTCTATTGTTGATTTTTACTTCTCTGACAAAAGATTTTTTCTCGATTACCTTGACCAAATCGAGAATTCCTTTGATTAAAGGATGATTTGATTTATCTTGTTTCAAAGCAGGAAATAGTTTCAAGGCTGCAGGATTGAGATAGGTAATATTACCTCGAAAATCAAGTTCAACAATAGGATCGGAAAATAGTTCGGGAAAAGATGCTAAACGTTCTAGGGACTGTTGAATCGATTTTTCCCGTTGTTGAGGATGAATACCGACGGTATGCTTGGTGGAATTAACAGAATTAAATGAAGAATCATCTAAAGCAGCAGTGGCATCAACATCGTCGTCTAACGGAAAAAAAGATTCTGAGATTTCTACTTCTACTGGTGGAGATACATTTACTGTTTGATAGGTCGCAGTGATATTTTCGGCAAAAGTAATGACATCATCATGCTGCAAATCGTAAGAAAAACAAGCACGCCCGTTTACCTTAATCCCATTTCTACTACGGTGATGATTTAGGTCGCCGTCAATAATCCGAAATTGATAACCATCATTTCTAGGAGCAGTAATTCTGAGCAAAGTTGCATGATAGCGAGAAATTTTAGGAGAATTAAGAACTATTGGGTTATCCACAGCCCTGCCAATCGAATAGGTAGCAGATTCTAGGTCAATAATACGTTCAGTTTGCTCATTTTTAATAATTAGAAAATGCTTATTAGAATTAGATTTTTCCATAAGTATTGAAATTTATTGTAAACAGTAGGGCTAATTATTTAATTCCCACAAGTCTGACAGAATCATACTTAGATGAATTAGATGCAAACATCGATCTCAACAACAATTTCCAAGCACGAGATTTAAAATTGGGTTGTTTGTGCTTATTCGTATCGTGTTGTGAAAAAGCAGTCCAAATTTCTCGTTCATTGTTCAACCAGTTATCAGAAAATTGCCGACAAAAACCACTGTATTTAATTAGTTCTACCCCAAAACCATGTTTTTTCAGAACTTTGTCCAAACTAGAGGGAGTAAAAAAGTTTAAGTGTCGGGGAATATCCGACCAAGGCCATTCCCCTCTATAGCTTTTAAATCCTAGAGAGTTGCAGTTGGGTATTTCCACAATATAAACTCCCCCATCTTTGAGAAGTCCTTGAACATTAGACATCACAGTATTAATATCTAAACAATGTTCGAGAACGTGGGACATAAGTACGATATCGTATTGGCGATCTGTAATAGTTTCAGGAAGTTCTTCGGCAGTTCCTGCAAAAATATTGGGGGTGATTTGTCGAGCCATTTCTCTAGCAGCAGGATCGGGTTCGACGCCAAAAACAGCATATCCTTCTGCCTGAAATTTAGTTAAATTATTACCGTTACCGCAGCCTATTTCACAGATGGTGGGTCGATCGACTTTCAACCAGGGAGTTACTTCATTAGGGTTGAGATCTTCCCCCCGATCAAGACGATAGGAAAGATGAATTCTGAGACGATCTAAAAATGATAAATTTTGGCGTTGCGTAGCTATGCCGTTAGGCTTATCGCCTCGATCATTATTAGCATTGTGAGTATAGTAATTATCCAAAGTATAAAAGCCTGCTGCTTCATCTTTGGATGGTCTATTTTTCGTCATGCCATAATCGCATCGATCGCACCAATAGATTTTGTAATCTTGAGAATTATTCGGTTTTCTATAATCACAGGGGACTGTAAATTTAGGAAAGGCGAGATTTCCACAAATGGGGCAATTAGGGGAATTATTCTGACTCATTACTCATGTACGGGCGAACGGCCGTTCACCCCTAACTTATTACTCGTAAAAATAAGGCATATTCGATCTCTACTATTTCAATCTCGCTGTATCAATGTTGTTGCACTGCAATTGAATTTGCTTTTGCCATTGTTTGAGTTTGAGGTGTCGCGACAAAACACTTGAAAAAATTAAAGGTAGACCATAAATGTTAATGCGACCTAAAATTACAGCAAGTTTGCTGTGTAGCTTGAGTATGCGATCGCGCATTTGATTAACGCTTAGTGGTGGTAGTTGACTCAGTTCATAATCGTATTCAAGCAACATACTGCCAATTTTTGCTTCTAACAAGCGAATTTCTCGCGCTGATAATTTGCGCTTCCATTGTCCTAGTAGTTGGGAATCGGGCAAGTCATAGGTAGTGGTTTGGGCATAACTGAGCATCAAAGGATCGTAATTTGTACCAATAAAATGGCTGATATCCCTTAGAATTTGTTTTGGTTGAGCGATCAAAGTTTCGTAATGAACTTCAATATATTGATCGCAGTCTAGATTAGCTTTAAGGTGCGACCATAATTGCTCGACTTCAATCCAGCGTTCGCTTCCCGTCCAAACATTACCCGCCCAGTTCATATTCATACAAGAACGTGCCACATCTCTGCCATCGCGAACTAGGTGAATAAATTTAGCGTCAGACCAAATCTTTAACAAGCGATCAAAGTGACGATGAACCGTCGCACCAACAAAATACTTTCCCGTATTTTCTCGCTTTTGCACTAAAAAACTATTTACTAGCTGAGGATAATCTAGAGTGCGATCGATTACCCAATTATCGCTTTGAAAAATGCGATCTGTGGTCAAATATTCGTAATAATCATCGAGGGATGGATAATTATCACCCTGGAAATAGTCAACTACAAACTCAAATTCACTTTGAAAAGCAATATTTGGATGACCATCTAGCATCAGCCTCAGTAAAGTTGTACCAGAACGCTCTGCACCAACTAAAAAAATTGGTTGGGAGATGACAGAAAGATTGTTACTCATAGAATTATCCACGCTTAATAATATTTCAAGACCTTATTTGAGACAATTTATCTCGTTTAGTTTTAATCCACTCTGTTTGAGGTTTGAGCAGAAAAGCTATGTATAACGGGATTTTCCAAAGAATGTATAACGGAATAGTCAAAAGTACCGAACCAGGTATATCTCCACCAAACTTTGCCCAAGAACCCACAATAGAAGTGAAAATTAACAATCCTGTAACAGCCAACACTATGGTGGGTAGCCAGAGGCTACCTATAATTCCTAGCAGTATTGCTAATACCGTAGTTACACCCCAAGCCATAACCAACAGTGAAAGAGGAGGTACTCCTAAATCCAAAGCCAGAATTAACAATCCCCCTCGTTTTTGAGCGATGGCTGCTTTGAGTAGTCGTGGTACTTCGGTAATCAAGGTTTGAAGGTGTCCATGTTCCCAGCGAGTTCTTTGGGTTTTGCTGGCTTGCTGTTCTTGAGGAAGAATTCCCGTTACTTTAGCTTCTGGACAATATAAAGGTGGATAACCAGCGATCGCTAAATCGATGGCTAACTGCATATCTTCGACAATGTTGCCGTTGGCTAAAGATGCCCTAGAAATTACTGACCAAGGAAACGCCATTCCAGTTCCATAAAGCAAGCAGGGCAGATTAAGGTTTGCCAAACCCTGCAACCGAACAAAGTTTTTTACTAAAATTGCTAAGGCTGAAATAGTATCTTTGGGGCTAGGATTGCTAGGTCTATCTTGTAGATAAGTAGCCTGTACTGGTCTGCCAGAATCTAAAGCCGACTTAGCTAATTGTTGTACTGTATTAGCATGGACGATACAATCTGCATCAATTAAAACTACTGCTGATGGAGCATCTGACTTGAGAAATTGAATACCATAATCTAAGGCATAGCCTTTACCTAGTTTGTCTGGATCTGTTCTCTCTAATACGGTTATATCAAATTCACGAGCAATCGCAGCAGTATCATCGGTACAGTTATCCGCCACAACAATAACGCGATCTTCAGGTGTTAGCTGTGGTAATAAACTTGTTAAAGTTCTTTCAATAGTTAATGCCTCATTATGGGCAGGTATTAAAATGGCGATTTTATTAGGATTCATTGAGTTTATTCTTGAGTCGAACAATTTACTTGGAAGATTTAGGAACAAAAGCAGCTAGACATTCCACAAACAGAACTGCACTGGGAATAAAAATCAGAAATGCAATTGTCAAGAGGATACTTTCAATAAAAAGAAACATGGGAATTTGGGTAAAGGGTAAAGGATAAAAGGTAAAGGGTAAAGGGTAAATCATGAATATGAAATACTGCTAAATCACTACTCGTTACTCGCTACTCTGATTCGAGCTACCCAAAGCGCCTTCGGACGATATCCAAAGGTGTACCACAAGGGCATAACATATCCTTGTTTGACGCGGGCAGATGCGGCGAACAGAAGCGCCTTTCTCGAATCTACTCGTTACTCGTACGGGCGGTTCGCGAACCGCACCCTACCTACTCGCTACTTGATGTGGTTTAACTAGAATCAAATAACCTAAGATAAGCTGTAATTCCTTTTTCTTCTGAATATCGCTCAAAAAGGTTTTTTCGCGCATTACGCACCACGCTATTTAATAACTCAGGAGAAGCATGCTGAAGTTTTAATAAGCAAAGTGCCAAATCTGTTTTGTCATCGGCATTAAAGTGAAATCCAGACACGCCATTTGTCACTAAAGTTTTTGTGCCGCCCTTATTTGGTACTAAAACGGGTAAGCCAATAGCCATTGCTTCGAGAACTGCTAGCCCAAAAGGTTCTACAGGACAAAGATGAAGCAATAAATCAGAATTTGCCATGGCTTGCCATATTTCGTCAGAGAAACCATTCAATGAGACTGTATTATATTTTTCTTCTGCCTTGGTTTTTAGTCTTTCCATATCAATACCAAAACCAAAAATATTAAACTCTAAATTGCTTAGTTCGGGAAACGAATCTAAAGTATCAAATAAAAGATCGATTCGTTTAATAGGGTCAAGACGAGAAACAATGATAACTTGAGTAATTCCAGATTTTTGAAATAACTGCCGTTTGGGTATAGTTTCAATTTCAGATTCTAAAAGAAAATTTTCCACTACTTTAATTTGACAAGAACGGACTTGATGAGCTTCAAGACGCTCTCGCACATAATTTGATACTGCAATTAGTTTGACTGGTAAATAATTAAGTAATAATTTACGTCCATAACTAAGATGTTCTTCTGTACCACCATGAACCATATGTAAATGAACAATTTGACGGCGATAGAAGAAATTGCACAGCAAAATCAAAAATGATTGAGAAACAGTAGTGGTCACAAAAACCAATTTTTGATGTTGGGCTAAATGAGATTTGAAATAACGAAATAAATCCCAATCATTGCCAAAACACTGAGTGGTAGTATCGAGATCGCTTGCTGCTGCCAAGATTAATCCAGGAGGGGTTAAAATAATTGAAAGAAATTTATGGGATGTCCCTTGAGCAGTCTTGATTGTCATCCGTTCTGTGCCATATAGTTTGCCACTATACAAAACATAAATACAAGGAACTAAATCCATAAATTTAAGGGGAATGACGTAAGCTATCAGGCATTTAATTTATCTATTAGGGTTGACGGGGAGACTAGGGGACAAGGAGAGGAGACGGGGAGAGGATTTTACGGTTGGTTTCCTAATTAAAAGCAATTTAAATGCACATCAGCTTACCCTATGTATCTTCACTGCTAAAATTATTGAGAATATCTTCACCGACTTGCGTTTCTAACCAGTTGCGATCATTAGCAATTACATCGGAGATGGCATTTGTGCCTATTGGCACCACTCCTGAGATTCCCATAATCAGATCGTTATAGTCAGTACTAGAGAATGGACCCGTTTCCGTGTCTGACCAACCAATAATTGTATTGTCTTCTTCCCTTAGCACTCTGGCAATTTGATCTTGAGAATTTGAATTAGCATCGGGCAAAGAAAAGAGCAAAGAATCAGAGGTTAACTCTTCATTTGATAATTCATCAAAAGTTCCATCTGCAACTAAGACTAAACCAAAGGTATCTCCTTGATTCATGGCAAAAGCTTGACTGCCAGAATATTCTCCGCGATCAAAATTTCCTTCCCAGGGTAAAGCTGAATTAAATTTAGCCCCATCTTCTCGATCTCTAAGTACTATATGACCTTGAGTAGAATTACTGCTAACTCGCTCGACAACTTCTTCGATAAAAGCGATCGAACCGAAATCTTCAGGATTTAGATCTTCAAGGCTAAATATTCCTACCTCACCCTGAAAAAATCCCCCATCAAAAAGATAATCAACGGTTACTTCTCCACTTTCTCCGACAGAAAATGTTCCGTCAATTTTGGCTTCTGCTTCTACTTCTGTTGCTGATTCTGTCTCTGCTTCTATTCCTGCTTCTATTTCGGCTTCTGCAATTGCTTCTATTTCTGTTTCCGATGTATCGATACTCGAAATGCGGTTTCGTGCATAGGTAAGTAAATTTTGACCTACTATTGTACTACGCCAATCGCGATCGCGATCGATTAGTTCTTCGATGGAAGATAAATTACCATCCAATCCTTGTACTTGATAAATTACGTCGTTGTAATCTGGATTCGCTCTGTTAACAGGCAAGTCATCAATCGCTACAGTACCATTGCCATCTACATCAACAAATTGAACCGTTCCTGATAGAAATTCATCTATATTGGCTTCGGGAATAGAAACAATCGGTATTTCATCAAATTCCAAAATATTATCCAAATTCTCTAAAGCTAGAGCCAAACTAGTCTTGGGAGCAAGTACAAAACCTACTTCATCACCAGGGTTCATCGCCAGGGTTTTAACTCCCTGATATTCGCCACGATTAAAGTTTGCTTCGTAACCTAAATTTGCTTCAAATCTTGCTCCTTCTACAGCGTCATCGATTAGACTATAGCCTTGAAGCGAATCACTTTGAGCTTTTGTTAAAGCTTCAGCAAGAAATTCAGTTGAACCAGGTTCAAGAGTATCCATTTCTTCAAGACTAAAAATTCCCAGTTCTCCCTGAAAAGAACCACCATCGAATAAAAAATCAACTGCTACTTCGCCATCAGAATCAACAATAAAAGTTCCCGTTTCGTAAGTAAGCATAAAAAAAAGTTAAGTTTTCTCGTCTATTCAAGAAATTTTATAACTTATATTACACGCTCAATCTAATCGCAAAAATACTGTTTCCTAAATAACATTTATATTTCTTATAGCGATCGCTCAGTGGGATTACTTACAAAAATATAATTATATTTTTGGGGGTTTATGTAAATTAAATTACCCAAAAAGATGTAAATTGTTTGATGCATACATTTCATATTTATTAAATAGTTAAAATGTTTAAAAAATCTGTGCAAACCTGATTTTAAATGATTTTTTTTGAAAAATGACAATATCAAAAATAGATGTTTAAATTATAAAAAAATATATTTTGTTCATACAATTAGTTTTATTTAGCTGACTAGGAGTAGATGATTGCAAGAATTTTTATCAACTATCAGTCCTTATTTAAGAACTTTTCAGCGAAAATCTTTTTTGATTATTAGTTTTACTAGTATTACTACCTGTACCGCCCTCTTATTTAGTCTAAAAGATCCCAATACTTACGTAAGTAGTTTCCGAATATTACTAGAGCCGAGTAATTCTGCTGCTCAATTGAGTCAAGCTTCGACTTTGACACGTACTGAAGGATTACCCGATAAAGATGTGTTGAATTTGGATTATCCAACTCAATTAGAGATTTTGAAAAGTCCCTTCATGTTATCCAAAATTAGCGATCGCGTGTCTGCTGAACTCGCAGAGGTAAATACTGCTAAGGTCAAGGAGAATTTGAGAAAAAACCTAACTATTGAACGTATTACTATTGGTCCTAGTCGCTATGATTGGACCAAAATTTTTGAAATTACTTACAAAGATACGAATCCTCAAATTGTTGATGCAGTAGCCAAAGCAACGGCAGAGCAATATCTCAAATATAGTTTAAAGGAACGTCAAAATAATATTAATGCAGGTGTTAGTTTTATTGACAAACAGTTACCCGAATTGAAACAAAGGGCAGCAGAGTTACAGTCCCGCCAGCAAGTTTTACAGCAACAGCATAGTTTAATAAATCCCGATCAAAAGGGTCAAGAATTGTTTGATCGAGTAGATGAAGTTAGCCATAACAAATTAAAAAATAAAACCGAATTATTAGAATTAAAGGCTTTGGCTAATACTTTGGAGCAACAACTAAAGCTAACTCCCAAACAAGCGGTAGTTGCTTTGACTTTAAACCAAAATCCCACTCATCAAGAACTACTAAGACAACTACAGAAAGTAGAAGGAGAAATTGCTGCTAAATCGGCTCTTTATACTGCCAACAGCCCCCAGATTTTGGCCTTGCAAGAAGATAGGGACAATTTAGTAACCCTCTTACAACAAAAGATTCAGCCAATCTTAGAACAACACTCCATTTCTCTAACCGATGATGATTTGGCGCTAACCTATCAAAACGACTCTTTGCTCAAGTTGACTCAACAACTAGTAGATACTCACAATCAAATTAAAGTTTTACAAGTACGCGATCGCTCTTTGCAAAAAAACCAACAAACTTTAGCTAAACCCGCACGAGAGTTGCCTGCGATCGCTCTTAAGTATAATAAATTAGAACAAGAACTAGCTTTAACCACAGAAATTCTTGAGCGACTATTAACTCAAAGAGAAACCCTAAGAGTAGAAGCTGCTCAAAAAGATGTGCCTTGGAAACTACTGGGTAAGGCAGAAGTAATTCGCAATGCTGATGGTAAACCTGATGCTTTTCCACCCAATCGAACTAGAAAATTACTGGCGGGAATAGTAGCGGGATTGTTTTCTGGTATGGGTGCAGCCATTTTACTAGAAAAATGGCGAGATGTTTTTTATGCTGCCCAAGATATTCAAGACTCTTTATTGTTACCACTTTTAGGAGAAATCCCCCCAGACGATCGCTTTTTAGCTTTAGTAGAAACCAAGAAAAACCAACAAAAATCTTTATTTCTAAAATCTTTTGATGCTCTTTATGCAGAGCTTACTTTTCTTTATGCAGATAATCCAGTACATTCTTTAGTTGTTAGTTCTGTCGAACCAAAAGACGGTCAATCTACTGTAGCTTTACAACTAGCTAAAACTGCTGCTGCTGAAGGAAAGCGAGTTTTGTTGGTTGATGCCAATCTAGACAAGCCGCAGCTTTATGCTAAGTTAAATTTGCCTCAATACAGAAGTCTTCATGGGGTATCAGCTAGAAGATTTATGGCTCAAGATGTCATTTATGCTGTGCCAGAAGTTAAAAATTTGTATGTACTAACTGCTGATGCTCTACAAGCCAAATGTTCGGGCAAACTATGGTCTACCCAAATGCAAGATTTGGTAGACGAACTTAGTTCTAATTACGACCTAGTTATTTATGATTCTCCTCATTGTTTAAATTCTCCTGGAGTTAGTTTTTTAACGGCTCAAACTGATGGAATTATCGTGGTTGTGGGAGTTGATAAAACCCGTAAATCTTTGGTTACAGAAGCGATCGATCAACTTAACGCTTTTCGTTTACCTATTTTGGGTGTAGTTGCTAATCACCTTTGCCATTACAATGTGTAGTTCTGTGTATTGACCTGTTTATAGCTTTTAGCTCTTAGCTTTTAGCTTTATTAATAGTATTTTTAATTGCATTATGCTCGATCAAAATCAGTCAGAGTCATCGTTGCGTTTGTTAGTAGTTATCGTAAATTACCGTACCGCACAATTAACTATTAACTGTTTGAATTCTTTAGTTAATGAAGTTCAATCTCTATCGGGTACGCAAGTTGTAGTGGTTGACAATAACTCAGGCGATCGCTCAGTAGAACAAATTGAAAGTGCCATTCAAACCCAAGGCTGGAGCGATTGGGCTTCTGTCTTACCCACAGAACAAAATGGAGGCTTTGCTTTTGGCAATAACCAAGCAATTCGCCCTGTCCTAAAATCGAAGTATCCTGCCGATTATGTTTTACTACTTAACCCCGATACTATTGTTCGAGAGCGATCGCTTCAGGTACTAGTAGAATTTATGGCAGAAAACCCAACTGTTGGTATTGCAGGCAGTCGTTTGGAAGATCCTGACGGCACTCCTCAATGTTCTGCTTTCCGTTTTCACACTTTAGTTAGTGAGTTAGATTCAGCATTGCGATTGGGAATAGTATCGCGGTTATTATCCAAATGGATTATCGCCCCTCCTGTAGCTTCAATTCCTCACCAAACAGACTGGGTAGCAGGAGCGAGTATGATTATTCGTCGCGAAGTTTTTGAAAGTACAGGCTTGATGGATGAAGAATATTTTCTTTATTACGAAGAAGTTGACTTTTGTTTACAGGCTCATAGATCGGGGTGGAGTTGTTGGTATGTACCCGAAAGTAGAGTCGTACATTTAGTAGGACAAAGTTCGGGGGTGACTAATACCAAAACTATTCCCCAACGCTTGCCTAAATATTGGTTTGATTCTCGACGCAGGTATTTTCTTAAAAATCATGGTTGGTTTTATACCGCTTTAACCGATCTAGTATGGCTAATTAGTTTTGCTTTAGGTCGATGCCGTGAATTTCTACAACGCAAGCCCAACAACGATCCTCCTTATTTGTTCAAAGATTTCTTGAGTAATAGCGCACTAACAACTAATAACTAATAACTGATGAATAATTTGTGGCAACAGATAAAAGAAGACTGGATCGCCCACGATCGCGACTGGACAAAACCAGGGTTTAGGGCTGTAGCAGTGCAGCGTTTTGGAGTTTGGAGAATGAAGATCCAACCCAAGCTGTTACGAATCCCCTTTAGTATTATTTACAAATCTCTCTACCGCAAAATTCGCAATAGCTATGGCATAGATTTACCCTACACCGTAAAACTTGGTCGTCGAGTAATTATCGAACATCAAAGCTGTATTATTATTCACGGCTACGCTGCCATTGGTGATGATTGTGTGATTCGTCAGGGAGTAACCATTGGCAATCGTTACCTAAATAGTCCTTTAGATGCTCCTCAATTAGGAAATAGAGTCAACGTTGGTGCGGGAGTTAAAATTCTGGGCAAAATTGCGATCGCCGATGATGTAAATATTGGCGCAAATGCTGTAGTTTTGGCTGATATACCCGAAGGTAAAACAGCAGTTGGCATTCCTGCCAAAGTAGTTACCAAAAGACTTCCATCTCTAAAACTGGGCGTTGCTGATTTAAGTAGTGGTATGGAGAATAAGACTGTTCGTAGCTCTTAGCTTTTAGCTTTTAATAAAATATCATTTGCCAGTAAGAAAGCAAAGTAGACATTTATCATTACATCTTCAGCAACGCCAAAACTCAAGGTTCAAACCCAATTTATTCTACCAATGAAAGTATTAATTGTTGCCGAACACGCATCTCTCAAGTACGGTGGAGAAGCAGCGTTACCTTTGCACTATTTTCGTGTTTTACGCCAAAGAGGTATTGAAACCTGGTTAATTGTCCACGAACGTACCCGCGAGGAATTAGAGTCCTTATTTAAAAGCGATCGCGATCGCCTTTATTTTATCTCCGATACGATTTGGCATCGTTGGCTATGGCAATGTAGTCAATTTTTGCCTCAAAGAATCGCTGATTTTACCTTTGGCTTGGTTTTACGGTTGATTACCCAAATTAGTCAACGTCGTCTGGCGAAAAAGATTGTGCAAGAACAAAATATTGATGTTGTTCATCAACCGATTTTAGTTTCCCCTAAAGAACCTTCTACTATTTTTGAGATGGGTGCGCCAGTAGTAATTGGTCCGATGAATGGAGGCATGAAATATCCTCCAGGCTTTAGTAGAGAGAATGGCTTAGTTAATTTGGGAGTAGAAACAGGTCGTCTTTTTGCTAACCTATTCAATACTCTGATTCCTGGGAAGCGTAAAGCCAGTACTATTTTAGTGGCGAATCAACGTACTAAAGAATCTCTACCCAAAGGTATTGCTGGCAAAATCATTGAGGTAGTAGAAAATGGTGTCGATCTATCAGTTTGGAAACCAAAATCTCTCTATGACAGTCTAGGAACTAATTATTTAGCAGCCTTAACCGAAACTGAAACTACAACTACTAGCACTAGCTCAGTTAAATTTGTGTTTGTGGGCAGACTTGTCCGTTGGAAAGCGGTAGACCTATTGCTCAAAGCCTTTAAATATATAGCCACACATACACCAGTTGAGTTAGAAATTATTGGCGATGGCGAACAGCGACTTGATTTAGAAGCTTTAGCCGAAGAATTGAATCTAACCTCAGTTAACTTTACGGGTTTCTTATCTCAATCAGATTGCGCCCAAAGATTGCAGTCTGCTGATGTGATGGTACTTCCCAGTCTGTACGAATGTGGTGGTGCAGTGGTATTAGAAGCAATGACCATGGGGATTCCTGTAATTGCTACCAATTGGGGAGGTCCAACTGATTATATAGATGAATCCTGTGGCATTTTAGTCGAACCCCAAACCCCAGATTTGTTTGTGGTTAATTTAGCCGACGCCATGCTAAAGCTAGCAGAATCGCCAGAATTACGTCAAAGCATGGGTCAAGCGGGGCATCAACGCATTCTCGATCGCTTTGATTGGGAAGTGAAGGTAGATACCATGCTGGATATTTATCAAGATGCGATCGCCAGATCTGCTATGTCCTCCAAGGGCAATAGTAGGGGCGAACAGCCGTTCGCCCGTACATGAGTATTGAGAGAACGGCTGTTCGCCCGTACCCGTATTATCAATTAAACATTTATCGAGGTAAATCCATGAAAATCGCCTATTTGGTTCATTATTATCCCAAAGTCAGTCATAGCTTTGTGCGTCGAGAAATTGCAGCCCTAGAAGAAATGGGGATGGAGGTAGAAAGGTTTTCGATTCGCTCTTGTATACCAGAATTAGTCGATCGCGCCGATCTAGCTGAGTTAGCCAAGACCAACGTTATCTTAGATACTTCTAAAATAATTTTGCTGAGGAATTTATTACAGATCGCATTGGCTCAACCAATGCCTTTTATTAAAGCTTTGTGGTTAACCTGCAAAATTGGCTGGGGTTCAGATCGAGGATTGCTAAGGAATTTGATGTATTTGCTAGAGGCTTGTTCCTTAGTTAAATGGTTCAAAAACGCCAACATATCCCATCTTCATGCCCACTTTGGGATCAATCCTGCTGCGGTAGCAATGTTATGTCACGCTTTAGGTGGCCCTACCTATAGTTTTACCGTTCATGGACCCAAAGAATTTGATTCGGCTACAGGGCTAGCACTAGGAGAAAAAATCAAACGGGCTAAATTTGTAGCAGCAATTAGCTCTTTTGGCAAAAGCCAGCTATATCGGTGGTGCGATCGCTCTGACTGGTCAAAAATCCAAGTAGTGCGTTGCGGTTTAGATCAAATGTTCTTGAACACTCCTTATCAGCCAATCCCCCAACACCCCCAGCTAGTCTGTGTAGGTCGATTGTGCGAACAAAAAGGTCAATTACTCTTGGTAGAAGCAGCAGCTAAATTAGCTCAAGAGGGATTAGATTTCAAATTAGTCTTAGTCGGGGATGGATCTTTAAGAGATGAAATAGAAAGTGCGATCGCCAGATTAAAAATTGAAGACAAAATTGAAATTACTGGTTGGGCTAGTAACGAAGAAGTACAACAGCACATACTAGCTTCTAGGGCAATGGTATTGCCTAGTTTTGCCGAAGGTTTGCCCGTAGTAATCATGGAAGCATTGGCTCTTGGTCGTCCTGTGATTAGTACTTATGTAGCGGGAATACCAGAGTTAGTTGAGCCTGAGGTCTGCGGTTGGTTAGTTTCTGCTGGTTCAATCGAAGCTTTAGCCGATAAGATGCGGACTGCTTTGCAATTGCCAGTCGAAGAATTAGAGCAAATGGGCAAAGTAGGAATGGCGCGAGTAGCCAAAAACCACGATGTGAGACAAGAAGCTCTCAAATTAGCGACGTTAATCAATTATGGCAATCTCCCCGTTGATGTACCAGTCTTAACAACTCAAACTAGCGATCGTAGCCTTGTAGCATCAGACTTGAGCAAAAAACTATAATTGCTACTCGCTACTTCCGAACCAATATCCTCCCTTTTCACCAATCAACTAACTACGATCTAATGTCATCACTTACTCTTAAAAAGCTGGCTGTTCGTGGCACAGTCTGGACTTTAATTGGCTACGGCTCAAGCCAATGCTTGCGATTGGGTGCAAATCTTTGTCTCACGCGATTACTAGCCCCCGAAATGTTTGGCTTGATGGCATTGGTCAATGTTTTTATTTTGGGGTTGACCCTATTTTCAGATATTGGTATTGCCCCCAGCATTATTCAACACGATCGCGGTGACGAACCAGATTTTCTTAATACAGCTTGGACTCTACAAGTCATTAGAGGATTTGCCTTGTGGTTATGCTGTTTGCTTTTGGCTTTACCTGTAGCTAAGTTTTATGGTGAACCCCAGTTAAGTTGGCTAATTCCTGTTGTCGGTTTTACCACGGTTATTACAGGATTTAATTCCACTGCTTTATTTACCTTTAAACGTCGTATCGATCTGGGTAAATTAACTCTGTTTGAACTCAGCATTCAGCTATTGTCTTTATCAATCATGTTGATTTGGGCTTGGTTTCATCGTTCTATCTGGGCATTGGTAGCGGGAAATTTAGTATCAGAATCTCTCAAAATGACGCTTTCCCATCGCTTAATCCCAGGTAATAATAATCGTTTTGCTTGGGAGAAAAAAGCGATCGCTGATATTTTTGCCTTTGGTAAGTGGATCTTTGCTTCTACTGCTATGACTTTTTTAGCAGCCCAAGCCGATCGCATTATCTTAGGGAAATTGCTTTCTTTTCAGCTTTTAGGTATCTATAACGTAGCCTTGATTTTTGCCGAATTACCCAAGATGGTAATGATGAAAATCGGCAATCAGGTTATTTTTCCCGTTATTTCGCGACAGATCGATTTACCACGTCGAGATTTACGCCAGAAAATTTTACGTAAACGAATGCTAGTTTTAGCCGTAGCTATTCCTTTATTGGCGATTTTAGTTGGTTTTGGCGATTTTTTAATTTTGGAACTATACGATAGCCGATATCAGGATGCAGCTTGGATGTTACCCATCTTAGCTTTGGGTATTTGGCCTAATTTACTGATTGCAACTATTTCTCCTTCTTTACTGGCAATTGGTCAGCCTCTCTACTCTGCTTGGGGAAATTTGTTCAAGTTTTGCTACATGATAATTGCCTTACCCATCGGATATTCCGTCTTAGGAGTGGTTGGGGCTGTAGTCGTAGTCGCCTGTAATGATCTGCCCTTTTATCTGGTAGTTGGTTATGGTTTATGGCGAGAAAAACTAAATGCGATCATTCAAGATTTTCTGGCAACTTTACTATTAATCGGATTAATTATTTTAATTGCGATCGCCAGACACTTTAGTGGTTTAGAACTAGTTTTACCGACAAATTTTTAATTTTAACTCTATTTATTACTCATTACTCATGTACGGGCAGTTCGCGCATCTAGTAGCCTCTCCCAAAGAGATACCGCCCCCTACTTATTCATTACTTCATATCTAAAAAATGAGTCCTCAAGCACAATTAATTATGTTGGCGTGGTTGCCTATTGTCTTCTATTTATTTAGGATCTATGCTCCACGCAAAGCAGTTATCATCAGTTTTATTGGTGGGTTGCTTTTTTTACCAGAAAGAGCAGGTTTTCGACTACCTTTAATTCCTGATTATCAAGGAATGGTAGCTACTTGTTATGGAATTGTTTTAGCTATCTCGATTTATGACTCCGAGCGTTTAAAGGAGTTCAAACTAGGCTGGATCGATCTACCGATGCTAATTTGGTGCATTTGTCCTTTATTTTCTTCAATTAGCAATGGTTTAGGTACTTACGATGGAGTTAATGAATCCATTACCCAAAGTGTAACCTGGGGATTGCCATATTTTCTCGGTCGGTTTTATTTGAGCAATCTTGATGCACAACGAGAATTAGCCTTAAATATCATTAAAGGTGGATTGCTTTATGTCCCTCTATGCCTCTATGAAGGTCGCATGAGTCCTCAAATCCACAACATGATTTATGGTTACTATCCTCATCCTTCAGGTATCCGTCAGGCTTACCGCTTAGGAGGCTTTCGACCAATGGTCTTTATGGAACATGGTTTGATGGTGGGAATGTGGATGATGATGGCGACACTGATTGCATTTTGGCTGTGGCAATCAAAAACACTATCGATAATTTGGCATATTCCTCTCAACAGATGGCTAATTATAATGACTGTGACTTTTATTTTATGCCGATCTACTGGAGCTTATGGCTATCTTCTTTATGGTTTAGTGATTCTATTTTCGGCTAAATGGTTGCATACCAGATTATTTTGGTTTCTATTAATAATCGGGATTATTCATTATCTATATACCTCGGTTGTCGGGCATTTTGATAGCCAATATATTGTCTCTCTCGTAAAAATAATTATCAATCCACAGCGAGCGCAGTCTTTAGAGTATAGATTTGAGAATGAGGCACTTTTAGCCGAACACGCGCGAGATCAAATCTTATTTGGCTGGGGAGGATGGGGCAGAAATCGCATCTATGAAGAGAATTGGCACGGAATCATCGAAGATATCGCAGTAACTGATAGTTTGTGGATTCTCGCTTTCGGCAGAAGAGGTCTAGTCGGCTTAATTAGTTTAATGGCATCTTTGATATTTCCCGTAATTGGTTTTTGCTTTAGTTATCCTGTTAAAAAATGGCTCGAACCAAAAGTTGCCCCTGCTGCAGTTTTAGCGGTAGCTTTGACATTCTTTGTTTTAGATTGTTTGCTTAATGACATGTTTAATCCTGTTTTCCCTTTAATTAGTGGCGGACTAACAGGGCTGGTACTTCAAGAAAGAAAAAGAAAACGCGACCTCAAAGGTAAAAAGGATAGTTTGGATCAACAATCTAAGTTTAAAAATCATCGTTATAAACATAGATCACGGTCAAAAATACTATAGGTGTTGCATTACAATGGGATGGTTTAGGTTGACCTAGGGACCAAGGGACTTGGGGACTTTGGGACTTGGAGACTTTTAGTTGCTTCGATTAATATTTGTGGTTAAGGTTTTATATTCGATTAAGGTATTTTGCTGTTTGCGTAATTTAGCTAAATAAAACTTGATTTGTCCTTGTGCTTGAGCAAACTTTCCGATCGCGCAAAACCAAGCATAAGATAAAGCATCTTTGAAATTTAATTCCTGCTTTTTATGGCTATATATGCGATAAATTAATACAGGATAGCCCAAGAGCAACATTAGACTCCATCCTTTAGTTAACCAAATCATAGCTATAGCTAAAACGGGTAAGACTGCTCCCCAAAACCAAATACTTTTGCTTTCTTTAACCCAATGTCGTTCGGGACTTTTACCGTGTAACCAAGCACCTTCTGCGTAAGCATGACCAGCCCTCATAGTGCGATTCCACCACTGACTAAATTTAGTCATTTGGGCATCGTGGAGAGTCATCTCGGCTTTAATTCTCAAGATTTTCCAACCTCGCCTACGCATACGGACACATAATTCTGGTTCTTCTCCCGCAATCAGAGTAGGATCGAATCCTCCAACTTGTTCAAATGCTGCTACGCGCATCATCGCATCTCCGCCACAAGCTTTTGTCTCTCCTATAGGGGTATTCCATTCGATATCGCACAAAAGATTATAAACAGATCTCTGGGGAAAACGCTCTCGACGACGACCACAAATAACGGCAACCTCAGGTTTAGCTTTTAGCTCAAACAAAGCAGTTTCCAGCCATTGACTAGATACTTCGCAATCACCATCAACAAACTGTACAAATTCGATATTGCGATTCATGTTTATCAAACGAGCAAAACCTTCATTGCGAGCGCGGGCGGCAGTAAAAGGTATACTCAGATCTAGCTCGACCACTTCTACTCCCAGCGATCGCGCCATAACTACGCTACCATCGACCGAACCAGAATCGACATAGACAATACTCTCTATTTGTTCTACTACTGACAAGAGACAGGCTTTCAAGCGATCGCCTTCATTCCTACCAATAATTACTAATCCAAGCTGATTCATAACCATTTATTACCTATTTACCTATGTACGGGCGAACGGCAGTTCGCCCCTAACTCATTACTTAACAAGCACCGTGACGCTTAATTACAATCGCGATGGTCTTGAAAATCAATTTAAAATCGTGAACTACAGACCATTGACTTTGATAACGCAGATCTAACGAGACGATTTCTTCAAAATCCTTGATTTGCGATCGCCCGTTAACTTGCCATTCCCCAGTTATTCCTGGTTTTACTTTTAATCTTTCCCAGTGATGAACTTGATAATATTGAACTTCATCAGTAGTCGGTGGTCTAGTACCAACCAAACTCATATCTCCTTTGAGTACATTCCAAAACTGCGGAAATTCATCTAAACTAGTACGGCGCAAAAATCTACCCACACAAGTAATACGAGGATCGCTGGCATTTTTAAAAAACATTTGCCCCGAAATTTCATTGGGAATCTGGTATTTGAGCTTGTCTGCACCGACAACCATCGAACGAATTTTCCAAAGTCGAAACGCTCGCCCATAAAGTCCACAGCGTATTTGACTGTAAAAGATTGGTCCTGGATCGAAAATTGCCATTGAGATCGCTACTAGAATAACAACTACACCAGTCAAAGCTAACCCTAGTAATGCACCAATAATATCGATCAATCGCTTCATACTATTGTTTACTGAGGGATGAATTGGTTCAACTCTAGAATTGATTTCTGTCAGACTTAAATTCATCTATTATTTATCATCTATGATTGAGCGTTTATTTAGCAGTCACCCAGTCCCTAAGTCCCCAAGTTACCCAGTACCATATGCGCTCTCGGCTTGCAATGAGCCCTAAAGGATTCCTATCACGGGTACACCTGCGGATAAGCTTCGCGTCTGGCATGCTCGTGTATCCTTGTTTGACAAGGGCATAACATTACCCAGCCCCCTTAACCTACAACAGTTGCAGTCCTCAAGCCTTTTCTTTCTTCTTTCAAAGATAATGGAATAGCAAAATTTTCTAAAGACTGACATAGACAACTGATTGCAGACATACTTAATACCGAAAAATCGACTCTAATCGGATTTTTGACAAATTCTAATAATCCTTCTAGAGAAAAAGCGACTGGAACTCCTGAATTAACTAATTGGTTAGCTAGTTCTAGTTGATGGTTATCTACGTGTTCTTTGAGAGCTGCCATTCTAGGAACTAAAATATAAGGTGCTTTGATTTTTTCTGCCAGTAACAGCGTTCCTTCTCCACAATGCCCAACAACTAAACTAGCTGACATGGCTAACTCTTGAAATTTGGCTGCGGGTAACAACTTGTGCGCCTCAATTCCATTAGGGTAATACATACAGTTACCATATTGCACTACTATTTTTTCTTCGATCCAACTTTGTTTTGCCAAGATCGAAATCCACACCATCAGGCGATCAAACTGAAACTTCTCTGTGCCCACTGTCACTAAAATCATTAGACTACTTACTTTTTATTTGCTTAGAAGATCGATAGCGATGAATTACTCCGACATACCTTAATTGCAAATTAGAGAGAAATTAACTCTGCTTTAGGGTATTTAGCTTTTAACGATGACCAACGCACATATAAGCGATCGATCAAAGGAAGAACTAGTTTTGCCGAAAGACTTATATCTTTAACTCTGGTAATAGATTCTACAAAAATGACTTGACTACCAAAAAGTTTGCCAATAATCACAAAAGGAACGGATTCTCCCGCACCTGTAGTTATAATTAGCTTTGGCCGTTCTTGATAAATAACTTTCCAGGCTAAAAACAAATTTTTAACCAAATTCTTGATGTTTCTATTAGTTGGACCATAAGCCCAATAAACTTTTTCTGCCATCAGTACGGACTCTGTTGAATGACTTTTTTGGGTAACCCAACAGCGTTGTCTATATTGCCAAAAAGGTTTGAGATTAACTAATGTTCTAAAATGTCCGCCAGTTGAAGAAATAAGAATAACATCCATAGTTACAATGTTTCTATTAATTTATTAAGTAAATTACATATTCAGTTATTTTGATTTACTTTCAAGCTTCAATCACAAACACATCTTAGATTTAATTATTTTTAGCAAACTTTATTATGCACATCTATGTTTCGCTTGTGTTGTATTTCTAAATTAAGGTAATTAATTGGCTTATAGTTTATTGGATTATTGAAAACATACATTAAAAATACTTGTAACAAATTGGATGTATGATCATAAATAATCAATTCTTTTATAGTTAATAGATCTCATAATAGTCTTCAGGATATTTACTTAAAAAAAATGTAGGTTAAATAATATCTTGTAAAGAACCGCAATCGCACTGTAATCTATATTACTAAAACTCTTGCGTCTTAAGCATTACAGGGTTTTATTTATTTACGAAAAATCAATAAATTATCAAATGTGTTTTAGATTAATGTCGTTGAAAACACATAGTAGTAATTTACTCTCAAAATTGCTTGTAAGTATGATTTATTTTTTGCAATACGTTTTTTACAAAATTTGTGTATTACAAAAACAGCATTTTGTATCTTTTGTAGATTAAGATTTTAAAAAAATAAATGTAATTTATTTTACATTAATAAAGTAAATTACTTTAGATGAATATCACTAAATATAGAAAAAAATTAAATCATTATGCATTTTAAAAAGCAGTGTAATTACTATTAATTTTACATTGAGACATGAGTTATAAACTTAGTGAAGGTAAATGAAGTTTCAATAAAGATTTTTTTATTTATGCATACTTATGATAGCGGAACTTTTATTGTTGGTTCTAGCGGTGAAGTTGATGTCGATTTTCTCTTTGATGGTGGCTGGTTTCGCGGAGAAATAGCTTTATTTAGCGTCGAGGGAATGGAGTCTTTTACTCCAGGTTCCGAAGAGTTTATGCTAGAAGCTGCTCGAAGAGCATTAACTGATTCCGAGCTTGGTCGAATTGTTAATCAAGATGAGATTGAAGGTGCTAAATTTTTTAGTTCCGATTTTAATTGGGAGCGCGATTTCAATACGGGAGAATATATAGGGGCAAAAAACTTTACCTTTAATCCTGGAGATGAGTTGGGCTTGATGATGGTACAGCATAAGACTGTACAAGAAACTTTTGATAATCCCGATCGCATTAATCAATTTGGCAGGTTACCTTTATTCTCTATTCCCGAAGCCAATATAGGTGGTTCTTTACCCAATCAATTTGAATTTGTAGGAATTGACGGAAATGGGATAATTGCTGGGGAAGATATGCGTGTCTTTCAGTCAGATCGCGACTACAACGACGTTGTTTTCCAGGTTAGGGGTTTAGATGCTAACTTTGACTCTTTTGAGGATAACGTTAATCCGACTCGCGACTTTAGGGATTTTCCAGTGGGAGCAGATTTACTCGAATATGCCGAAAGCCGAGTCTTAAATGAAAAAGATCCTGGGGTATTTCAGGTAAACGAGTCGGGGGAAGTAACCATTGACTTTCTTTATGATGGCGGATTATATGAAGGTGCAGTGGGCATCTTTAGCCTTGAAGATATCAATCCCGAAGACTTAACCACCGAAGAGTTTACTCAAACTGTAGTAGAGCGAGTCCAAAGCAACTCTAGTGAAGGTCATATAGTCATTCAAGATAGTGCCGAGGGGGCAAGATATTCTGCCGAACTAGAGTGGGAAAAAGCTATACCAGAAGGACAAAATCATTTTAATGATGGGAATTATTTAGGAACTAAGACTTTTCAGATGAATCCAGGAGATAATTTTGCTCTAGTGATGATTCCTGATGGTAATTTTGACGAAGCAGTTGGTGCAGATGAGTCTGTGATGACAAAAGACTTGATCTTTTCGATGCAGGGAGCTAATTTCCAAAATCAGGTTCAATTTGTCGATGTCAATACATCTGCTGATGGCACTATTGTTAGCTTTGAAGACGATCGCATTGATCGCCCTTCTAATGAAGATTATAACGATATTGTGTTGGCAATCGAAGGAATTCAAGAACCCATTGGCTTATTTTCCATTGAAGATCGTATTTTTCCCGATCGTGATTGGACAGAATTACCCATTGGCGAAACAGATATTCTTCCTTACTTCGATATTTAATGAATAGCTGTTTCAGCATTATTTTTAACCCGCTTCGCCGTCAGCTATTAGCTATTAGCCGTTAGCTTTTAGCTAGGGCGAAGCCCTTTATTAGATCACTTAAATTTTTAAATCTATTCTAGCTCGCTCCAAAAATATACAAATCTATGACTACTTTTAACACTGGAACTTTTACCGTCGACGAGGATGGTCAGATTGAAGTTGACTATCTGTTTGATGGAGGATGGTTTCGTGGCGAGCTTGGAGTTTTTAGCCTCCAAGGAATGGAAGACTATGAACCAGGATCGATCGCGTTTATTAAAGAAGCCACCAACAGAGCTTTAAGCGATTCTGAAGCAGGACATATTTTGATTCAGGATGAAACCGAAGGGGCAAAGTTTTCTGCCGACTTTCCTTGGGAAAGAGATTTTAATACGGGGGAGTATCAGGGAGTTAAGACTTTTGATCTCAATCCAGGTGATGAAGTCGGCTTGCTGATGGTACAGCACGATACTATTAACAATATTTGGCAAAATCCCCAAGATACAGAAGATTTTGGCAAGAACGTGATCTTTTCGATGCCAGAAGCCAATTTAACTAATAATGTATCTGATTCAACAACAACAGGTTCTGAAGTAGTTGATGTTAATGGTAGTGGTACGATCGCATTTGAAGATGTACCGATCAATCAAGCAGATAAAGATTATAACGACCTGATTATCGATCTCCAAGGATTAGAAGGTAATTTACCTTCCTTATCAGATAACATTAATCCGACTCGTGACTGGCGCAAAACTCAAATTTTATACGACGGGAAACTACAAGAATTATCAGATGACGATCTGGTGATGCATCTAGAGTTTGATCGCGTTGCGGAAAATAGCTTGCCAGATTCATCCCCCGAAGGGAGAAATAACCCAGGAAAATTGAGCAATGGGGCAGAATTTAGCGACGGTAGAGTTGATTTAGGCGATCGCAATGACGTGATTGAAGTTGCCGACTCCCCAGATATCAACCTCGGTACTCATTCTCAGCGAACAGTTTCCCTTTGGTTTAAAGTTGACAATAAAAATATCGGCGATGGCAAACAAATCATTTATGAAGAAGGGGGGTTTAATGGTGGCGATGCGGGTTTAAATATTTATATAGAAAACAGTCGGCTCTATTTTGGCGGTTGGAATCAAAATCGCGGAAATTGGACGGGAACTTATTTGTCTAGCGATGCTATTTTCTCTGATACTTGGCATCATCTGGCTTTAGTTTTAGATGCCGAAGCAGGAGTTGGCACAACCCAGCCAGAAGCTTTAACTGCCTATCTCGATGGGGTAAAAATCGGTAAAGGGTCAGGAATAGAGCTGACATCTCATACCGATAATATTGGTTTGGGGGGGTTAAATCAAACCACCAGATTTCATAATGGAGTGGGGCAAGCCAATGAAGAACATAGTTTGCTCGGCAGTCTCGAAGACGTTCGACTTTATAACCGAGCCTTGAGCGAGTCGGAAATCTCGTTATTATATAATCCCAACCACCCGCCAGTAGCCACAGACGACCGATCTACTACCGTCGAAAACTCTGAAGTCGTTCTCTTTGCGATCGATTTACTTGCCAACGATGCGGATATTGATGGCAATAGTTTGAGTCTTGTTTCTGTCGATCAGGCTAGCAGCGGTAACGTATCTCTCGATCCTGACGGGAATATAATTTTTGCTCCCGAACCAAATTTTACTGGCGAAGCTAGTTTTAAATATACCGTTGAAGACGATGCAAAAGAAAGCGATACCGCCCAGGTTACAGTTACTGTACTTCCTGCTAGAAATCCCATACCTTTGGGTACTAATCTTCATCCTTTAGCAGAATGGTCGCCTCAATTACCATTTATCAATGCTTTTAAAGCTGCGCGCAAATGGATTCCTCAAGATTGGGACAGAAAAACTAAATATCGCTGGTTTCCCAATATTTGGGATACGGGAGAATCAGCAGAATTAGACTTAGATGAAAATGGTTGGATAAAATCTTTGCCCGCACCAGAAGATCCCGAACAATATACCAGCGTTGGTACAATTATGTATCGCAATGTGGGCGAGTATCCTGGGGGAAAATATGTTGTTCTTTACGAAGGAGAAGGAACAATTACCTACGGACTAGATGCAGTTAAAGATGAAGCAGCATCTACTCTAGGTAGAGATGTCATTGATGTTAACCCCACTAATGCAGGGGTTTGGTTGCGCATCACACAAACCGATCCTAATGAGACAGGAGATTACATCAAAGATATTAAGGTCGTTCATGAAGACTATGAATACGCCAGCGACCAAATATTTAACCCAGAGTTTCTCGAAAAAATTCAGCCTTTTGATACGATCCGTTTTATGGATTGGATGGAAACCAACAACTCTCACCAAGGGGAATGGAGTGCTAGACCAACTCCCGATAATTCGATCTTTTTTGGTGGGGTTGCATCAGTCGAAGACATGGTGGAATTGGCTAATACAACCAAAACTAATCCTTGGTTTAATATGCCTCATCAGGCGACAGATGAATATGTCACTAACTTTGCCCAATATGTTAAAGAAAATTTAGATCCCGAACTTAAAGTTTATCTAGAATACTCCAACGAAGTTTGGGGTGGCTTTGGTCAAGGATGGTGGGTTGAACAACAGGGAAAAACAGAATTTGCCGACTCGAAAGAAGGTAACTTTGCCAAACGCATGGACTGGTTTAGTCAGCGTACCACCGAAGTCACCCAAATTTGGGACGAAGTATATCAAGAAGAAAAAGAGCGAGTAATTGGGGTCATGGGAGCACAAGCAGCCAACCTTTGGATGGGAAGGCGAGTCTTAGATTATAACTGGACGGATAATCCTCTCTCCCATGAAGAGTATGGTATTGATGCGATCGCTATTGGTCCTTATTTTGGTCGCTATCTGGGTAAACCTTACTTTGCTGCCCAGATGAGAGAGTGGCTTGATAGCGATGATCCAGACTTGCCTTTAGATAATCTTTTTAAAGAAATAACCGAGGGAGGAGTTTTAAAACACGGACCAGCAAAAGGAAAAGGAGCTTTACAAGAAGCCTATAATTGGACGAAAAACTACCTAACTCTGACAGAAGAACAAGATCTCGATCTGTTTGCCTATGAAGGTAGCCAGCACGTTACGGGAATTTATGGTGCGCAATACAATAAAGCGATCGCCGATCTGTTTATTGCAGCTAATCAAGATTCCCGCATGGGAGAAATTTATCAGAAGTATTTTAGTACCCTCGATCAATTAGGAGTAGATTTATCGATTAACCATAACGATGTCAGCCGTTACAACCGTTGGGGTAGTTGGGGAACTTTAGAAAATATCCATCAAGAAGATTCGCCCAAGTATAACGCCCTCAAATCCTTAACCGCTAAAAACGCTCTGCCTCCGACATTAGGAGAGTTCAAGACCAATCTTACTGATCTCAATATTCTCTTAGCAGGGGAATCTCTAGAATTAGAACTCAACTATACCGATGTTGGCTTGACTGACTATCATTCGATTGAGTTTGATTGGGATGACAAGAGTGCCATAGATACAGCAGAACAAGAACCTTTATTGGGAGAATTAGGCGAAGTCTCAGGAAGCCATATTTATAGCGATCCTGGTATCTATCGTCCTACTGTCACTATTACTGACGACGATAGTCTTGCTACTAGCAAATCTCTAACTGTTGCTGTGGCTCAAAAAGTCGCGATCGATTGGAACCCCAAGTCAAATAACTCAGAAATAGATCTTACAGGAGATGGCAAGATCAAGGTTGCTATTTTAGGTACTGCTGATTTCACCCCTGCTACCATCGATCGCACCTCCATACGAGCAGACGACCAACAAGAAATTTTGTTAGACGGTAAAGATGTTAGTGCTATTGGCAATGACTTTAAGCTTAGGGATACCAACGGTGATGGCATCCAAGATCTAGAGATTACCTTTGCTAAATCTAGCTTGAGAAGTGTTGTTAATCTTGATGCTGAGCCATTTACTAGTCAGCAACAAATCTATTTATTTGGCAGTAGTTCTAGCTTGGAAAGCGGTTTTTTTGTGGGTATGGAAGAGCAGTAGGGGCGAACGGTTGTTCGCCCCTACATGAGTAATAAATTAGTAGGGGGCGGTTCGCGAACCGCCCGTACATAAGTAATGAGTAATTTTGATCAAGGAATTTTTAAAGTTGATTCTAACGGTGAAATTGCAGTTGATTATCTTTTTGATGGCGGCTGGTTTCGCGGTGAGTTAGGGGTTTTTAGCCTGGAAGGAATGGAGGATTATGAACCAGGTTCGATCGCGTTTATTAAAGAAGCAGCCACAAGAGCTTCAAGTAATTCTCCCCAAGGGCATATTTTAATTCAAGACGAAACAGAAGAGGCAAAGTTCTCTTTGGGTTTACCTTGGGAACGAGATTTTAATACAGGAACATATCAAGGAGTTAAAACTTTTAATCTTACTCCTGGGGATGAAGTTGCATTGATGCTGGTGCAGCATGACACAATTGCCAATATTGAGCAAACATCAGAGAAAAGCGATCGCTTTGGCGAAGCTGTCATCTTTTCCCTGAGTCGATCCAATGCTTTGAATTCATCTACTGAAGGATACGAATTAGTAGATGTTAATGGCAATGGCACGATCGCTTGGGAAGATGTTCTCCTGAACGAAGCAGACAGGGACTATAACGACCTGATTATTGACCTCCAAGGTTTGGAGAGTAATTTACCGACTCTTTCACATAATATTAATCCCACTCGTGATTGGCGAAAAAACTTTGTTTTGTGGGATGGGGAGTTGAATGCACTATCGGATGAAGCTCTGGTAATGCATTTAGAATTAGACGAACTCAGCAAAAGACAAGCCGCAGACTCTTCACCTAAAGGTAAAAATAACTCAGGAAAACTTAAAAAAGGTGCTAGATTTACTGATGGCATAGTACAACTAGATGGCAAAAATGATTTTATTGACGTTCCAGATTCTGCGAATATCAATACTACTACCCACGCCAAGCGCACTATTTCTTTGTGGTTTAAGACAGACGATCAAGATATCGTCGAAAAAATAGAGAACCCAGATTTGGTCATTCCCAAGCAAATAATCTATGAAGAAGGCGGTTGGTCACAAGACGATGCGGGACTGAATGTTTATATCGAGGACGGTCGAATTTATTTTGGTGGCTGGAATCAAAGTGGGGGAAATTGGTCGGGGACTTATTTATCGAGCAATAAACTAACTCCTAATAGCTGGCATCATGCAGTTTTGGTATTAGATGCCGAGCCAGGAGTTGCAACCGTTCAACCAGGAGCTTTGACTGCCTATTTAAATGGAGCTTTAGTTGGCTCTGGTGCAGGAATGCAGTTGACACCTCACCGCGATAATCTTGGTATCGGTGGTTTAAATGAAACTACCAAGTTTCACGATGGGGTAGGGGAGTTAAACAGCGAATATAGTTTGCGAGGAAATCTCGATGATGTTCGCCTCTATAACCGCGCTTTAAATGCCGAGGAAATATCCTATTTATTTGAGCCAAACCACGATCCTGATGCAGCCACTGACAAAATTCTAACCGCAGCTAATACAGAAATTGCTTTCTTAGCTTCGAGTTTATTAAAGAACGACCAAGATCGCGATCGCAATAGTCTAACTGTGACTGCTGTAGATAATGCAGTTAATGGTGCTGTGGTCTTAGATGAAGAAGGCAATATTGTTTTTACTCCAAAATCTGGTTTTCAAGGAGCAGCCAGCTTTGAGTATACGGTCAATGATGGACATGGAGGAAGCGATACTGCCACGGTGATGGTTAGCGTACTTCCCCCCAGCGAGTCAATTCCTTTAGGCACAAACTTACATCGTTTGGCTGATTGGTCGCCTCAATTTCCCTTTGTTAATGCCTTTGAATCTGCCCGCCAGTGGATTCCCCAAGATTGGGGAGTAACTCCCAAAGAGTCAGGAAAGGGGTTTAAATATGTTTGGGATACGGGAGAATTTCAGCAATTAGATTTAGATGCCGAAGGTTGGGTTAAGTCCTTACCCACTGGTGAAGATCGAGACGAATCTGAATATAGCAGCGTTGGTACTTTGATGTTTCGTAACGTGGGAGACTATCCAGGGGGTAAATATGTAGTGCTTTATGAAGGGGAAGGGACTGTTGAATACGGTCTGGATGCGGTCAAAGATGAAGCTGCTTCTACTCCTGGACGAGACGTTATAGATGTCACCCCTTCTAGTTTGGGTTTTTTAATTCGTATTGCTGAGACTGACCCCAATGATACAGGAAACTACATTAAGGATATTAAGGTAATTTCTGAAGAATACGAATATGCCCAAGATCGAGTTTTTAATCCAGAGTTTCTCGAAAAAATTCAGCCGTTTAATACCCTACGATTTATGGATTGGATGGCGACCAATAATTCTACTCAAGGGGTATGGGAGAATCGTCCGACTCCCGATAGTTCAATTTTTTCGGGAGAAATCGCTTCAGTTGAGGCAATGGTGGAGTTGGCAAATCGTACCGACTCCGATCCTTGGTTTACTATGCCTCATCTGGCGACGGATGAATACATTACCAATTTCGCGAACTACGTCAAAGACAATTTAGATCCTGAACTTAAAGTTTACGTAGAATATTCTAATGAAGTTTGGAATCGAGATTTTGCCCAAGGCTGGTGGGTAGAAAACCAAGGTATTGAAGAGTTCACGGGTTCTAATGCGGGAGATTATGCCAAGCGCTTAGATTGGTTTGGCAAACGCACCACCGAAATTACTCGGATGTGGGACAAGGTATATGGAGAGGATAAAGAGCGTGTTATCGGGGTTTTAGGAGCGCAAGCTGCTAATAGTTGGACTGTTAGAAGACCTTTGGCTTATTCTTGGGCGGAAAATCCTTTATCCCATGAAGAATACGGTATAGACGCGATCGCGATCGCTCCTTATTTTGGTACTTACATTGGACAACCACAATATGAAGCCCAAATTGAAAACTGGCTCGATAGTGAATCGGAAAATCAAGAAAATCCTGCCCTAGATAACCTCTTTAAAGAGATAACCGAAGGAGGCAAATTAAATAATGCACCTAATGGAGGAGCATTACAGCAAGCCTATAACTGGACGGAAAACTATGCAAATCTAGCAGACCAACAGGGATTAGATTTATTAACTTATGAAAGCGGTCAACATCTTAATGGTACTGGGGGAGTAGAAGAAAACGAAGCGGTGGGCGATCTGTTTATCGCAGCTAATCGAGATCCGCGTATGGGGGAAATATACCAAGAATATTTTACGACTCTCAACGATTTGGGAGTAGATCTATCTCTCAACTATACCGATGTTAGTAGATACAACAAGTATGGTAGTTGGGGGTTGTCAGAAAATAGCGGTCAAACTAACTCTCCAAAGTATAATGCAGTTCAAAGTATTACTACCAAAAATACCCAAGATCTGACTCCCGAATTAGGTCAGCTAAATACCAATCTTGCCGATTTCAATATTCTCGTAGAAGGAGAAGAGTTAACCGTAAGTACGAACTATACCGATGTTGGCTTGACTGACTATCACACAGTTGAGTTTAATTGGGATGACGATAGTGCTACAGATATGGCAGAAAAAGAGCCTTTATTGGGAGAAGTGGGCGAAGTCTCAAGAAGTCATGTTTATAGTAAGCCTGGAATTTATCGCCCTACTGTCACTATTACTGACGACGATGATTTAAGTAGTAGTAAATCCTTAACTATCTCTGTTGCCCAGAAACTAGCTATAGATTGGTATCCATACTCTAATCGCCCTGATATCGATTTGACGGGTGAGGGGAATATTAAAGTAGCTATTTTGGGTAGGTCAGACTTAGATGTTAGCGCGATCGACCCCAGCACCATCCGAGCGGATGACGAAAAAAATATTTTGCTCGATGGTAAGGATGTTAGCGCGATCGCCAATAATTTTCGTCTTACAGATACTAATAATGATGGTTTGGAAGATTTAGAAATTAGTTTTGCTAAATCTAGTTTAAGAGAAGTAGTGAATACTAATGCTGAACCTTTTCTTAGTGAGAATCAGATTTATTTATTTGGCAGTCGTTCTAGTGTTGATGGAGATTTTTTCTTGGGAATTGAAAATTAACAAGAAAAATCGATCTTGAGTTTGATATTCAACTCAAACTTTTATAGATTTCATAGCTAATAGCTTTTATAGATAAGAATGAACCACGGCCAATCGCGGATATGTTATGCCCTTGAGGTACACCTTCGGATAAGGGAGGACACAGAGGAAAAAGAAGAGAAAATTTTTCACAGATCTCAAAATAGTTTTTTCATGATCTAAATATTTACTTCTATTTTTTTCTTTATATGAAATAAACTTTAATATGTACTGTTAGTTATTCAGTATAAATAACTAAATTTGCACAAAACGGAGAGAAATCAATAGTTTAAGCAAGATACTTGGAAAATAATTATGAATCTTTTAGCTTTTTCTATATTCAACCTATTAATCAGTATTTAATATTAATAAATAGCTGAAAATTAAAAATCTCTATTATTAATTAAATAAAAAAGGTTGTTTATTTTACTTATTTTGAGTAAACAAGTTTGTTAGCAAGCAAATTATAAAATAAATATCAATAAAAAGGTTGTCATTTGTAGGATCTAGAAGTTAGATTAAGAGCATATATATAAACATATATATAAAATCTTCAATTATAACACTTATTACTTATTACTTATTACTTATTACTTACGAACAATTAAACAAATTTGTTCTACTTAACTTTGTACGACTATATATAACTTGGTAAATTAAATATCAAGCTCAAAATGACAATTAATAATGGAATTTTTACAGTTAATTCTAATGGAGAGATCACCGTTGATTATTTATATGATGGCGGATGGTTCCGCGGTGAATTAGGAGTTTTTAGTCTGGAAGGAATGGAGGATTTCGAGCCAGGATCGACAGCGTTTATTAAAGAAGCAGCCAAAAGAGCTTTAAGTAATTCTGAAGACGGACACGTTTTAATTCAAGATGAAACCGAAGGAGCAAAGTTTACTGCCGAATTACCTTGGGAAAGAGATTTTAATACGGGCGAATATCAAGGGGTAAAGACTTTTAATCTCACTCCTGGAGATGAAGTGGGTTTGATGTTGGTACAACATAATACCATCGGCAATACTCAAAAAAGACCTCAAAAAACTGACGAGTTTGGTAATACAGTAATCTTTTCTATACCTGAAGCCAATACTTTTAATTTATCTGGCGATGGGTATGAAATAGTCGATGTTAACGGCAACGGTACGATCGCATTAGAAGATGTTCCCCTCTCTCAAGCAGATAAGGATTATAACGATCTAATCATCGATATTCAAGGGCTAGAAAGCGACCTACCTCTTCTCTCCGACAATATCAACCCGATTCGTGATTGGCGAGAACATATGGTTTTGTGGGATGGAGATTTAGCGCAATTATCAGATGAGGATCTGGTAATGCACCTAGAATTAGATGGGGAGAAAAAAAAGACAGCAGCAGATACTTCTCCTGAAGGTAAAAATAACCAGGGTAAGTTAAAAAAAGGTGCTAAATTCCGCGAAGGTATGGTGGAATTGGATGGCAAGAATGATTTGATTGAGATCAAAGATTCTAGCGATATTAATACCTCTACCCACACCCAACGCACTATCTCGGTTTGGTTTAAGGTAGACGATAAAGATATTAGCGATCGCCAGCAAATTATTTATGAGGAAGGAGGCTTTCAAACAGATGATGCTGGACTCAATATCTATGTCGATGAGGGTAAAGTTTATTTTGGCGGTTGGAATCGCAGTGGTGGTGATTGGACTGGGACTTATTTATCTAGCGATGATTTAAGTTCTGATACTTGGCATCATGCAGTTTTGGTCTTAGATGCCGAAGCAGGAAATAATAGTCTTCAACCCGAAGCTTTTACTGCCTATTTAGATGGAGTAAAAATTGGTTCTGGGGAGGGAATGGAACTAACTCGCCATCGCGATAATATTGGCATCGGCGGTTTAAATGAAACTACTAAATTTCATGATGAACCAGGGTCGAAAAATAGCCAACTGAGTTTGGGAGGCAGTATCGATGATATTCGCGCCTATAACCGTGCTTTAACAGCGACAGAAATATCTTATTTATACAATCCCAACCACGATCCGACGGCAGTAGACGATGAAGTTCTAACAGTAGCCAATACAGAAGTTATTTTATTTGGTTCGAGTCTTTTAGATAACGACAGCGATCGCGATAACAATAGTTTAACTTTATCAGCAGTCGATAATGCAGTTAATGGTACTGTCGTTCTCGACGAAGAAGGTAATGTTATTTTTACCCCCGCAGCAGATTTTGAGGGGGATGCTAGCTTTGAATATACCGTTGATGATGGACAGGGGGGAAGCGATCGCGCCACAGTTGCAGTGACGGTACTACCTGCTAGTGAGCCAATTCCTTTGGGGACAAATTTACACCGTTTAGCTGCTTGGTCGCCTCAATTTCCTTTTCTTAATGCCTTTGAATCTGCCCGACAGTGGATTCCCCAAGATTGGGGAGCTAGCCCTAGAGAATCAGGATCGGGTTTTAAATATGTCTGGGATACGGGGGAATTTGCCGATTTAGACCTCGATGCTGATGGTTGGGTCAAGTCTTTACCCGCACCCGAAGACGAACCAGAATATAGTAGCGTTACTACCCTGATGTTTCGTAACGTAGGAGAATATCCAGGGGGTAAATATATCGTTCTTTATGAAGGTGAAGGCACGATTGAATATGATCTCGATGCGGTTAAAGATGAGGCTGTTTCGACTCCTGGGCGAGATGTTATTGATGTGACTCCTTCTAGTGCGGGAATTTTATTACGCATCACCGATACCGATCCTAATGAGACTGGGGATTATCTACGGGATCTCAAAGTACTTCCTGAAAAATACGAATATGCCCAAGATCAGATATTCAATCCAGAGTTTCTCGAAAAAAATCAATCTTTTAATACCATACGGTTTATGGATTGGATGGCAACCAATCACTCAACTCAAAAGGAGTGGTCAGATCGCCCTACCCCAGATAGTTCGATTTTTTCGGGAGAGATCGCCTCAATTGAAGCAATGGTGGAATTGGCTAACCGTACCGATACCGATCCTTGGTTTACTATTCCTCATATGGCAACGGATGAATATGTTACTAACTTTGCCCAATACGTTAAAGACAATTTAGATCCCGAACTTAAAGTTTACGTCGAATATTCCAACGAGGTTTGGAATAACGATTTTGCTCAAGGCTGGTGGATTGAAAACCAGGGTATTGAAGAATTTACCGAGTCTACAGTCGGAGATTTTGGTAAGCGGATGGATTGGTTTGGCAAACGCACCACCGAAATTACCCAGATGTGGGACGAAGTATATGGAGAAGATAAAGAACGAGTTATTGGGGTATTGGGAGCGCAAGCTGCTAACAATTGGACTGCCAAAAGACCGTTAAGTTATGTCTGGGCGGACGATCCTCTATCCCATGAAGAATATGGTATCGATGCGATCGCGATCGCGCCTTATTTTGGTAGCTATATTGGCAAGCCACAATACGAACCCGAAATTGAAGGCTGGATTGATGATGAAGAATCTGAAGATCTGGCTTTAGACAATCTCTTTGAGGAAATTACTCAAGGAGGTATTTTAGATAATGCCCCCTCATCAGGTGCATTGCAGCAATCTTACAATTGGACAATTGGCTATGCAGCCCTAGCAGATCTTCATGGTTTGGATTTACTCACCTACGAAAGCGGTCAACACCTCAACGGTAATGGGGGAGTACAAGAAAATGAAGCGGTGGGCGATCTATTAATTACAGCTAACCAAGATCCGCGTATGGGGGAAATATATCAAGAATACTTTACGACTATCAACGAGTTGGGAGTAGATCTATCTCTCAACTATACCGATGTTAGTAGATATAACAAGTATGGTAGCTGGGGACTTTCAGAAAATATTCGTCAAACCGACTCGCCCAAATATAATGCCATCAAAAATGCCACCACTAAAATTACTCAAGATATCCCTCCCGAATTAGGTCAATTAAACACTAATCTTTCCGACCTCAATATTTTGTTAGCAGGAGAATCTCTCGAATTAGATCTCAACTATACCGATGTCGGTTTAACTGACTATCACACAGTTGAATTAGATTGGGATGATGATAGTGCGATCGATCTTTTAGAGCAAGATCCGTTGTTAGGAGATTTAGGTCAAGTTGCGGGTAGTCATGTTTATAGCGACTCTGGCATTTATCGCCCTACTGTCACCATCACCGACGACGATAACCTTTCTAGTAGCAAATCTCTAATCGTGGCTGTCGCCCAGAAAGTCGCCATAGATTGGAATCCTGGTAGCGATCGCGTCCTATCCCTAACAGGTAATGGTGCGATCGACGTAGCCATTTTGGGTACACCCAACTTCGACCCCGCAACCATCGACCCCACTACCATTAGGGCGGATGACGAACAAGATGTCTTATTAGACGGTCGAGATATTAGCGCAATTCCTAATGAATTCACCCTCGAAGATATCAATAATGACGGCTGGCAAGATTTGGAAATTACCTTTAGCAACTCAGATTTGAGAGGAGTGATCCAAACCAACGATCAGATCTATTTATTTGGTAGTAGTTCGAGCCTTGAAGGAGGTTTTTTCTTGGGTATGGAGCAAGCAAATTTAACCACGTAGGGGTCGTTCGCGAACGACCCCTACTACACATTTTTGTACACTTAATCACTTAATTTCTAGAACATGGAAAATAATAATTCTAATCAAAAACCAGCAGTACAGTTTGAAGGTCAATACGATTTTGGCAACGATACAGAATCAAATATCTATGACCAACACAGTATTTCTTTGTGGTTTAAAGTCGATGATGCCGATCGCGATGGCAAACAAGTAATCTACGAAGAAAACGGCATTTCTCAAGGACTAGATATTTATGTCGAAAATGGCAGCTTATTCTTCAATGTTTGGAATCAGTCCCAAGGGCAATGGTCGGGCAATTTTGCCGCCTCAAATTTGCTGGAGTCCGATACTTGGCATCATGCCAGCTTGGTAATAGATCGCGAACAAGATTTAGCCAACAATCGTCCCTTCACCGCTTATCTTGATGGCATCAATGTCGATCGCGGAACAGACTCAACTCCCGAACGAGTTGATATTGGTGTCGGGGGATTAATTCGAGGCGAGCAATCAGAACCAGGTTTGGGAGATGGGGATGTGGGCTATAGCGTCCAAAATATTGGAGTTTATGATCGCGCTTTGACCGAAGAAGAAGTCGAACTGCTAGTTTCTCCTAACCTAGATCCCCAAGTATCTAGTGATTCTACAGTAACGATTGAAAATACCGAAGTAATCGTCTTAGAGTCAAGACTATTAGCCAACGATACTGATGGCAATGGCGATCTTCTAACTATTACGGGAGTAGGCAATGCAGTTAACGGTAGTGTGGCTCAAGATAGTGATGGGAATATTACCTTTACCCCTGAGTTCAATTTTTCGGGTAAGGCTAGCTTTGAATATACTGTTAGCGATGGCTCTGGTGGCACTGCTACCGCCTCAACGAAGATCGATGTACTAGCGGAAAATCGTTCTGTATCCCTGGGGAATCAACTTCATTCCTTGGCAGGAGGAATATCTCCAGAATTACCTTTTCTTAATGGTATGAGAACTGCTGCCAATTGGATAACTCAGGATTTTGGCGTTAATCAAGATAGTAACGGCAATTTTATCAATACTTGGAATACCGCCGAAAATAATCTCTTAGATTTAGATGAAGATGGCTGGGTTCAATCTATTCCAGAACCAGAAGATGACCCACAATACTCTAGCGTCGGGGCATTGCTATTCCGCCAGCAAGATTATTATCTAGACGATCGCTACGTAGTTCTCTACGACGGAGAAGGGACAATTGAATATAATTTTGATGCCCAAAAAGATAACTCTGTCTCTTCTTCTGGCAGAGATGTTATAAATATTACTCCTAGAGGTAACGGAGTCTGGATCAGAATTAGCGATACCGACCCCAATGACACGGGTGATTATATCCGCAATATTCGCGTAGTTCCAGAAAAATACGAAGATATAGCCGAGCAAACCTATACCCCTGAATTTTTAGACACTGTTGACAGCTTTGATACCCTGCGTTACTTAGACTGGATGGGAACTAATAACTCTACTGAAAGCGAGTGGAGCGATCGCCCTACCCTTGATGGTAGTATTTTCGCTCGCGATCGCGTAGCGATTGAAGAAATGGTGGAGTTAGCCAACGAAACTCAGACCTCACCTTGGTTTAATATTCCTCATCAGGCAACGGATCAATATATTACTAACTTTGCCGAGTATGTAGCAGCCAATCTCGATCCAGAATTGGAAATATATATAGAGTATTCCCATGAGGTTTGGAATCCTAGTAATGTTCAGGCTGGTTGGATTAGAGAACAAGGAGAACAAGAATTTACCGATTCTTTTGTGGATGGTTTTGGTAAACGCATTGACTGGTACAGTATGCGTAGCTCAGAAATGGCACAAATTTGGGACGAGGTATTTGATACTGATCAAGAACGAGTAATTGGTGTTCTGGGAGGACAAGCAACCAATCCCACGACTATAGAACGCGCCCTAAACTATAACTGGGCTGACGATTCATTGTCTAATGAAGCCTATGGTATAGATGCGATCGCTGTTTCCCCCTATACTGCCACCTATTTAGCAGATCGCGATAATGCAGCGGAAATAGCCAATTGGACGCAGGATGCTGATGGTGGAGTAAGTAAATTTTTTACCGAACTCACCCAAGGAGGAGTTTTAAGCAATAGTCCTGAAGGGGGAGCTTTTGCCCAGGCATACGATCGCACTCAAACCTATATCGACATTGCCGAGCAAGAAAATTTAGAATTGCTTACCTATGAAGTCGGTCAAAACCTTCCAGTCAATTTTGGCGAAGAAGATAATCAAGCAATCAAAAATCTATTTGATGCTGCCAAAACCGATCCTCGTATGACCCAACTTGCTCAAGAATATTTCACTACCTTAAGTGAATTGGGAGTAGATATTTCCACTAGTTTCAACAATCCTAATTCTTACAATCAATGGGGTAGCTGGTGGTCACCAAACACCAATAATCTTGAAGGCTCAGATAGATTAGATACCTTAACCTCTTTAATCGCCAGAAATAGTTTTGAACTGTCTCCTCAATTGGGAACTTTAGCCAATAATCTTTCCGAACTAAATGTAATTGTCGAAGGCGATCCTTTAGAAATAAATACCAACTATACTGATGTTAATCGCCAAGATAGCCACAATCTAGAATACAACTGGGGTAACGATAGCGAACCTATCCTAGAATCTCGTCAGCCCTTAGACGGTGAAATTGGCAACATCTCAACTAGTTATACTTACGATACTGCAGGTATCTATACTTCTACTGTAACCGTTACCGATGACGAAAATCTAGAGGCAAGCGAGTCTCTTGAGGTAATTGTAGCGAAAAAGAGCGATATCAACTGGCGTCCCTATTCCACCAGCCAACAAATCGATCTATCAGAGGATGGTACGGTTCTAACTGCTGTTTATGGTACAGAAGATTTTGATGTGACTAATATCGATCTCACCTCCATCAAAGCAGATGATGACAAAGATGTACTTTTAAATGGCAATGGTGTGGCAATTTTAGAAGAGCTAACTGACTTACAAGATATCAACTCCGATGGCTTGGACGATTTACTTCTTTACTTCGACAAACCAAGTCTGAGATCTGCTGTCGAAATCGATGCAGACTCAGTCATTGCTGACGAACAGTTATATTTATTTGGTAGCAATTTCGAGTTAGAAAGTGGCTACTTCTTTGGTGAAGAATAAAAGGGTTTTCTTGTAGCTAAACCGTATCTAAGTAGCTCTCTTCTTCTCTTTGCTCCGTGTCCTCTGTTAGGTCAGCTACCCAAAGCGCCTGTCGGCGACGCGGGGTCTGACCGCTTTCTTATCTCCGTGTCACGGGGCATATAAATTCTTGAGGAAACCTCAAGAAACAGCCCCTCCTCCGTGTCTTATCCGAAGGTGTACCTCAAGGGCATAACATATCCGCGATTGGCCGTGGTTCATTAAAAAAACCATTTTCATTAATGACTCAAGAACGCTATAGCTTTTAGCGCACTTAGATAGGGATAAGTTTGAAAATCCTTCTGCCTCTAAGCTCCTGCCTTCTACCTTCGGTTAGCGAAGCCTTGTTAAACGATAACTCAAACCAAATCAAAGCTGATAGCTGATGGCTGACAGCTTTCCAAATAAATAAATTATGGAAAATAATGACAACGTTTATGACCATCGATCTGTTTCCCTGTGGTTCAAAGTTAATGATGTCAATAATGATTTTCAGCAGATAATTTATGAAGAAGATGGCATCACTCAGGGACTAAAAATCCACCTTGAAGATGGTCGTTTGTTCTTAAATGTCTGGAATCGCTCAAGCAATGACTGGTCGAGTAGCTTTTTAGCTACTGATGCGATTAATAATGATACCTGGCATCATGTTGCTCTGGTTTTAGATACATCTCAAGCTCAAGTTAATCCATTTACAGCCTATCTCGATGGGACAAATATAGATTGGCAAACACCAAAACAGTCGAGTAAAGCTAATATTGGTGTGGGTGGTTTATTAAATCGAGCCGAAACATTAAAACTAGAAAATGATGATTCTGGCTATAGCATCAAAGATGTGCGAGTATACAAGCGATCGCTTTCAAAGGCAGAAATTGACTTAATAATTGAGCCTAATAATAATCCCGTTGCCCAAGAAGATATGTCTCTAACGGTGGAAAACCAAGAAATTACTCTTTTTCTATCGGCATTATTAGACAATGATACCGATGCGGATGGCGATTTCTTAAGTATAGGTGCAGTAGGTCAGGCGAAAAATGGTACTGTTACTATTGATGACGAACAAAAAATCGTTTTTACCCCCCAACCTAACTTTAATGGGGAAGCTAGCTTTGAATATACTCTCCAAGATAATCGTGGGGGAAAAGATCGAGGCAAAGTAAATATTACTGTTTTAGCTGAAACTAGTCCTATTCCAGTCGGCACTAATTTACACCGCTTGGCATTTTGGTCTCCTCAATTACCTTTTCTTGACGGTTTTAAATCTTCACGACAATGGCTGACTCAAGATTTCTATTCTACTAGAGATGAAGCAGGAGAATATATTAATACCTGGAACACTCAAGAATTTGCCGAGCTAGATCGCGATGCTAATGGCTGGATTAAATCTCTCCCCGATCCTGAAGATGAGCTTGAATATACTAGCGTCGGTACAATTATGTATCGCGATTTGGGTGACTATCCAGAGGGAAAATATGTAGTTCTTTATCAAGGGGAAGGCACGATTGAATATGGCTTTGACGCGACTAAAGATGAGTCTGCTTCTCTCCTTGGTAGGGACGTAATTGATGTCGAACCTACTAATGCTGGTATTTGGTTAAGAATTACCGAAACCGATCCCAATGATACGGGGGACTATCTACGAGACATCATGGTGATCCAAGAGGAGTATGAATATGCCCAGGATCAAATATTCGATCCAGAGTTTCTCGAAAAAATCCAGCCTTTTAATACCCTGCGTTTTATGGACTGGATGGCAACGAATCATTCTCTTCAAGGAGAATGGAGTAATCGCCCTACCCCAGGAAGTTCTTTGTTCTCTGGTGAAATTGCCTCGGTAGAAACGATGGTAGAGTTAGCCAATCGTACCGATAGCGATCCTTGGTTTACTATGCCCCACATGGCGACGGATGAATATATTACTAATTTTGCTGAGTATGTTAGGGATAATTTAGACCCCGAACTCAGAGTATATCTAGAATATTCTAATGAAGTTTGGAATCGCGACTTCGATCAGGGTTGGTGGGTTGAAGAACAGGGCATCAATGAATTTGCGGATTCGCCTGCGGGTGACTATGCCAAACGGATTGACTGGTATGGCAAGCGCACTACCGAAATTACTCAGATGTGGGATGATGTTTTTGCTGCCGATAAGGAGAGAATAATTGGCGTAATGGCTGGTCAAGCTGCCAATTCCTGGACAGCCCGACGGACATTTCAATATAGATGGGCTGACGATCCTTTATCTAACGAAGAATATGGCATCGATGCGATCGCTTTTGCTCCCTATTTTGGTAGTTATCTTGGTAGTCCAGAATACGAGGCGGAAATTGAAAGTTGGACAGAAGATGAGGATGGTGGATTAGATAAGCTATTTGAGGAGCTTACTACAGGAGGTTTATTAGAAGAAGCACCACCAAATGGTAGTCTAGAGCAGTCTTACGACTGGACTACGATCTATGCCGATTTAGCTCAAGCACAGGATTTAGACTTAATCATCTACGAAGGCGGTCAACATTTAAGAGGCAATGAGGGTGTAGAAGACAATCAAGCCCTTACCAAACTCTTTACTACTGCCAATCGAGATCCTCGCATGGGAGAAATTTATCAAGAATACTATACCAATCTGCACGAATTAGGGGTAGATCTCTCGGTTAACTATACTGATGTCAGTGGTTACAATAAGTGGGGTAGTTGGGGTGCCTTAGAACATATTAACCAAGCTAGTTCTCCCAAATACAGCGTTTTAGAATCCTTGGTAGCAAATAATGATAATAACCTTCCTCCTCAAATAGGAGTGTTAAATAATAATCTTTCTAATTTAGGATTAATAGTTGAAGGCGACACCTTGACTATAGATGCTGACTATACCGACGTCGGGCTACAAGACTACCATTCAATAAAATTTGATTGGGGATTTGACGATGTAATTAATACTGAAGAACAGCCTCCTCTTCTCGGAAATGTCGGAAAAGCTAGCAGCGATCGCATTTACGATCGTCAAGGCACATATAATTTCACCTTAACTATTACAGACGATGACAATTTACAGGCAACAAAATCTTTACCCTTAACAGTAGCCAAAAAAGTTGAGATAGACTGGAAACCTAGCTCAACAAGTCCACAAACCAATCTTGCTGGCAATGGTGAAGTTCGCGTAGCCATATTGGGTACTGAAAACTTTGATGTAGTCGAGCTCAATCCCAACTCAGTACGAGCAGATGACGATCAAGATACCCTATTAAATGGTAACGGTATTTCCGCTACTCGCGATCGCAGTAATTTGCAGGATACTAACTCTGACGGATTTCTAGACTTGGTACTAGTTTTTGATAAAGCTAGCTTAAGATCTGTTGTCTCAACTGATGCCAATTTTGCGATCGACGATGATCAAATGTATTTATTTGGCACTACTGTCGAACCAAATAGCTACTTTTTCGGTATTACTGAAAATTAGCCCGATCAGTTTAAAAAAGCGAAACTAAGCCCTAATTAAGTCGTTTCTTAATCAAACTAATAGTTTGGTTAACTTGATCGGGAAAAATTACCACTAAGTTGTTGCTTTGTGCTTGATCTAAAGCAGTATTAATCGCTTCTACTTCTTTTAGAATAATCTCGTATTGTACGTCAGGGTTTTCTTGATTAATACCTTTAGTAATTAGATCGGCAACTTCTCCCGATTTTCTGCCTCGGGGATCTTCATCTTCTTTAACAATAATGCGATCGAATATTTGAGCCGAGATTTGACCCAAAAGTATGAGATCTTCATCACGGCGATCGCCTGGACCGCCAACAACACCAATTCGATCGCCCTGCCAGTTCTTGACGAAATCTCCTACTGCTTTATATCCATGAGGATTATGAGCATAGTCTACCAGCGCGTGATAGTCACCTAGCTCAAATAAATTCATTCTGCCAGGAATTTGTTCGGCAGAAACCTCAAAGGTGCGTACTCCCTGGCGGATTTTTTCAATATCTACCCCTTGAGTAAATGCTGCCAGACAACTTGCTAAAGCATTGGCGATCATGAAAGGTGCCATTCCGCCCATTGTCATCGGAATTTTTGCCGCTTTTTCAATTCTAAGGGTCCATTTGCCTTCTAAAATTGACAGATATTCACCATCATATATTGCGGCAAAGCCATTGCGTCGACTATGTTCGACAATAATTGGATTGTCTGGATTCATCGAAAAATAGGCTATTTTGCATTTTACTCGCTCCGCCATTTCAACTACCAGAGGATCATCTGCATTTAACACTGCATAACCATCGGGCTTTACGGTTTCGGCAATTACGCTTTTTAGTTTCGCCATTTGCTCGATGGTATTGATGCCGCCTAAACCCAAATGATCTGCTGCAACATTTAGAACGACTCCAATATCACAACTATCAAAAGCCAGTCCAGAGCGCAAGATTCCCCCTCTAGCTGTTTCTAAAACTGCAACTTCTACCGTAGGGTCTTTTAAAATTGTACCTGCACTATAAGGTCCTGTATTGTCTCCCTTTTCTACCAAATATTCTTGAATATAAATACCGTCGGTAGCGGTAAATCCGACAACTTTACCTGTTTGGCGATAGATATGAGCCGTTAGACGAGTCGTGGTAGTTTTACCATTGGTCCCCGTGATTGCCACAATGGGAATGCGACTAGGAGCATTATTGGGGTACAGCATTTCTAATACCGATGCACCCACGTTGCGAGGTAATCCTTCACTAGGAGCAGCGTGCATTCTAAAGCCAGGAGCAGCATTTACCTCGACAATCACTCCTTTTGTCTCTTTTAGGGGTTTGCTGATATCAGAGGTCACAATATCAATCCCTGCAATATCCAAACCAATTATTTTAGAGACTCTTTGGGCAATCCAAATATTCTCAGGGTGAATTTCATCGGTGCGATCGATCGCCACCCCTCCCGTACTCAAATTGGCTGTAGCTCTAAGATAAACTATTTTTTGTTCGGGCAATACCGAATCAAGACTATAACCTTGCTTGGCTAAGACCGCTTTAGATGTTGAATCTATGGTTATTTTGGTCAAGACATTATCGTGTCCGTTGCCCCGTTTGGGGTCTTGATTAGTAATCTCAATTAATTCTTTGACGGTAGATTTACCATCGCCAACTACATGAGCAGGTACTCTTTCGGCTACCGCCACAACTTTGTGATTAATTACTAAAACTCGATGGTCATTACCCTGATAATATCGTTCGACTATTACCGAGCGCGATTTAGATGCTGTGCTTGCTAGGTCGTAGGCTTTTTCTGCATCTGACCATTCATTAATATTAATCGTAATTCCGCGACCGTGATTTCCATCTAAAGGCTTGATTACAATTGGATAACCACCAATATCAGAGATCGCCTGTTCTAGTTCGTCTAAATACTGGATAACCGTGCCTTGAGGGACAGGAACTCCTGCATTATCTAAAATAGTTTTAGTTCCTTCCTTATCACAGGCAAGTTCTACCCCTAAAATACTAGTATTGTTACTCAAGGTAGCTTGGATACGCCGTTGATTGGCTCCATAACCCAACTGTAACATCGCCCTAGCACTAAGCCATCTCCAGGGGATTTTACGGGCTTCTGCTTCTTTGACGATTGTTTCTGTAGAAGGACCTAAAGCAGTACTAGCAAAAAGCTCTTTTAGGTCTGCTAGATCTTGCTCTAATTCATGGGCGGGATAAGTTCCCGTTTCCACAATTGATTGGCAAATTCTAACTGCTGCCCTACCTGCATAACGACCTGCTTGTTCTTCAATGTATTCAAAAACTACATTAAATACCCCAGCTTCGGCAGTTTCTCTGGTACGACCAAAACCGACAGGCATTCCTGCAAGTTCCTGTAGCTCTAGTGCTACATGCTCTATAATATGCCCCATGAGAGTTCCTTCTTTGACCCGCTCAAAAAAGCCTCCACGATAACCACGAGAACAATGATGTTCTACTAAGGTTGGTAAGACTTGTATCAAACCATCATAGAATCCTGGAACTTCATTAGATGGTTTTTCAGTTAATTCCTCTAGATCCAGAAGCATCAAAACTAATTTGTTGCGTCGGATGCTCCAATAGTTTGGGCCACGTAAAGTTTGAGTCTTTAGGATTCTCATTGCAGTTTGATTATCTGATGTTTTTGGTAGTACCAAAAATAGTTAAGGGATCGACTTAATCATCTCGCTTTTATTTGGGTTCAAACTGTTCTCGACGAACATTCTGTATGATGTTTGATCACCAGTGTAGTAAAAATAGTTAAAAGCGATCGCTAGCTTTATCTAGCTATAGGTTGATGTTGGTTAAGATCGTAGCGATCGCCATAACCCAAAATATGTAGTTTCAAGTTATGCATGCTCAAAGGTTCGCTACGTTGAACTTTCGATTCATTAGTGTAGGTCATCTCACTAACATCGATAATAGTTACTGTTCCTTTACCAATTACTTGAATCATGCCGTCGCTTTCAAACATGGCACAGGTATCTTCATCAATGCCAATACCTAATAAATTCGGATGTCCTGAAATGGCACTCAATAAGCGAGCTAGACGATTTCGGGCATAAAAATGCTGGTCTACTAATACTTCGGGAATAATACCCAAGCCTGTTGCCAGATCGACCAATGCCCGATTAGGAGGTTCGGCGCTGCTGCCACCAGAAATCATTTGGCGTCCCATTACCGCCGCTCCTGCGCTGGTACCTGCCAGACTAATTTCTCTTTTCTGTGCTTTTTCGACAATGCGATTCATTAGACTAGTGTCGGACAACAAACCACAAAGGCGTAGTTGATCGCCACCTGTCATAAAAATCCCTGTAGATTCTTCGACAAAATTGAGATATGCTGAATCATTAGCACCAGAGCGATCGCGTACATCTAGTACTTTGATTTCTTTGGCTCCCATATCATTGAATATTCGATAATAACGCTCTCCAATTAGACTAGGCTCTCTAGATGCGCAGGGAATAATACCGATAATCGCATCTGAGCCTCCAGAACGATTGAAGAAGGTCTGAAGAATCTCTTTGCCATGTACTTTGTCTTCTGCGCCTCCAATCACTAAAATAGCGTTTTTTGTCAATGTTGAGAATTTCCTAATTTGATTTTTAACTTCGGTATCGATCATAATTGTGACTTAGCGGACAGGAGATGAATAACTATCTCTATTGCTGATATTAACGATGTTCTTGATTAACTATTGTGTCAAAAAATACTTGAACTTTGGTAGTCAATCAAGCTTATACTTAAATTTCTAAATTTTTTAAGTTGATCATTGTGCGTTTTGATATTATCACTCTTTTTCCCGACTTTTTTGCCTCCCCTCTCAATTGCAGTTTACTAGGTAAAGCGATCGCTAAACAAATCGCTACTGTAAATTTATTAAACCCCCGCGACTTTACCACCGACAAGCATCGCAAGGTTGACGATCTGACTTATGGTGGTGGTGTAGGAATGTTGCTCAAACCCGATCCGATTTTTGCTGCGGTGGAATCTTTACCTATTTTACCCCGACGTGAGATTATCCTGGTTACTCCTCAAGGAGAACCTTTAAATCAACCTTTACTTAAAGATTTAGCAACTAACTACGAACAACTAGTGATTATTTGTGGTCACTATGAGGGAGTAGATGAAAGAATAAGGCAACATTTAGTTACAAAAGAGATATCTTTAGGAGATTTTGTTTTGACCTGCGGTGAAATTCCTGCTCTTAGCTTGATCAACGGCGTTACTAGACTTTTAAAAGGAACAGTGGGCAAAGTTGAGTCTCTCAAGCAAGAAAGTTTTGAAACTGAACTACTAGACTATCCTCAATATACTCGTCCTGCAGAATTTAGAGGATGGTCAGTGCCAGAAGTATTACGCTCAGGAAATCATAAGTTAATTGACAAGTGGCGTAAAAACGAACAAATTAAGCGGACTCGCGATCGCCGTCCAGATTTATATAAACAATGGCAAAAAAACGATGACAATCACCCGATCTAAATACTTCGATCAAACCAGGCAGTAAGGGCGATTGCTAACGCATCGGCAGCATCATCGGGACGAGGTATATAGTCTAAAGCTAATTCTCTGGCTACCGCCTCTTGGACTTCAATTTTCTCAGCGTTACCATATCCTGTGAGAGCTTTTTTAATTTCTGGAGGAGTATATTCAACGTAAGGTACATTTGCCTGACCCAAAACTAGCATCAAAACCCCTCTTGCTTGAGCCACGGTAATAGTATGGCTCATACGATAAAAAAACAATTTTTCTACTGCCACCAAATCAGGCTTTAGTTCGTCAATCAGAGTGTGTAAATCATGATAAATAGTATTTAGGCGATCGCCTAGAGGAGTTCTTGCCTTGGTTTTGATTACCCCGAAATCTTCTAATTTAACTAAATTGATCTTAGAATTGACTGCTTCACGATCCTGACAAATAATAGTGCCAAATCCCAAAATAGCTATTCCTGGATCTAATCCCAAAATTTTGGTGTTCATTACTAGCAAAATATACTATGCTCCAGCCAAATCTTGCAGATTTTCTGTCTGTAGAGCTGGGATCATTGCAATAATCAATCAAGTTGTTTGGTACTCAATCGTTTATCTTTATCATAAGAGCTTTGGCATTAGCACACAGCAAACATTTTTAAACTGAGATGAAAAATTCATCCTCTGGTAAAAAAAATATCCGCAGTCGTAACAAACTATTTAAGTGGCTCTCTCCTGGGCTATTTATCAAACGCTGGCTACTCTTAAGTGCGGGTGGATTTTGTATGGCAGTAATTGGGACTGCTATTTGGAGTAAGCTCACCCCAATTTATCGTTTATTATCGTGGATTTCTCAGTTTTTAGAATTTTTGACTAAGGTTGTACCTAGCTATATTTCTGGACCAGTTGTCTTGATTTTGGGGCTATTTTTGCTTTTTTTGGGGCAATCTCTCACTGTTAATTCAATTACCGATGTTCTAGGAGTAGACAAAGATAAGCAATTAGTGGATATGTTGCTCGATCGCCGTCGGCTCAATCGTGGACCTAAAATAGTAGTAGTTGGTGGCGGGACTGGTTTATCTACTCTTTTGAGGGGTCTGAAAGAATATAGTGGCAATATTACTGCCATTGTCACCGTAGCGGATGATGGAGGCTCTTCTGGAAGGTTAAGAAGAGAAATAGGAGTGTTACCTCCTGGAGATATTCGCAACTGTATTGCAGCCCTAGCAGACGAGGAAGAACTATTAACCGAATTGTTTCAATATCGTTTTGAAGCTGGTACGGGTTTGGTAGGTCATAGCTTTGGCAATTTGTTTCTAACCGTAATGAGCGAAATCACTGGGGATTTAGAACAGGCTGTAGCTGCTAGCTCAAAAGTTTTAGCAATTAGCGGTAAAGTTTTGCCTGCTACCCTTAGCGATGTTAGATTATGGGCAGAAATGGAAGATGGCAGGTTAATTGAAGGAGAATCGAATATTCCTCAAGCCAGAGGCAAAATTAAAAATATCGGTTGTATTCCTGCCAATCCTCCTGCCTTACCCGCAGCAGTTACTGCGATCTCTGAAGCTGAATATATTATTATCGGGCCTGGTAGTCTCTATACCAGCATTATTCCCAATCTTTTAGTTCCTGAAATTAGAAATGCTCTTGCCAAAGCAAAAGTTCCTCGAATTTATGTTTGTAATATTATGACTCAACCAGGGGAAACCGAAGGCTATAGTGTTGCCGACCATATTCGAGAAATAGACCGTATTGGCAAGGAAAAATTATTTGATGCTGTCTTAGTGCATCGCAAACCGCCAAGCCCTGTATCTTTAACAAGATACGCTAAAGAAAATTCTCATCCCGTATATCTTGATCGACAAGAGATAGCTCAACTCAATCGTCGTATTGTCATGGCAAATGTGATGGAAGAAGACCCCATTAAAGGTCATGTTCGTCATAGTTCCGTTCAATTAGCTAGGGTACTATTGCGCTGGTACAGTGGCAAATGGCAACCAAAGATTTAACAACTATTGATCGCGAGTAATGTTGAGATATTTAAGAAGTATTTTGTATAGATTGGCTTCTTGAATATCCAGAAATATTTGGTAGTGGTTTAAAGAGATAAGGGAAGTAGCAAAACAAAAGAATCTAATCAATTCGCTTTACTTTGCTATCCCGACTTAAAGTTACTTGGCTTATTTATAATGTACCAGTTGAATATAAAGAAAGTATGTGGTATTGATATCTGTATTGTAAAATTTCGATGAACTTTTTTTTTAGCTATTTTTTCAGAAAGTATTAATCGATAGAAATTATTGTTAAATAAAGGTTTAGAGGTTTTGGAATGTTTACTATCTTTCTCCCAGATTCAGGAGCGACACATAATTTAGGTTATTTACTCGGTAAACACTTATCTTCAAACAGCGTAATTCTTCTTTCTGGTAATTTGGGAGCGGGTAAAACGACTTTAGTACAGGGTATTGGTCAAGGACTAGGTATCTCAGAACCAATTGTTAGCCCTACCTTTACGCTGATTAATGAGTACGTTGAAGGTCATTTGCCTTTATATCATCTGGATTTATATCGTTTAGAACCATCTCAGGTGAACAGCCTTTATCCTGAAATTTATTGGGAAGGTGTCGAGGTCGATCCAGGTATTACGGCGATCGAATGGTGGCAACGTTTAATTGTTAAACCAAAAAAATATTTAGAAGTTAAACTATCTGCCGAGGCAGATGAAACTAGAGTAGCTTTGATTGAACAACAAGGTATGAATAACCATGACTTCAAATTTCTAGAAAAGTTTTTACCTACCAAACAAAATTAGTGCATCATCACATACAACATCATAAAAAAGATGAGTAAAGCCTGGTTTGCTTTCTCATCCTTAATAGTTACTTATGATTAATTTTATTGTCTTTATAAAAATCTATATTTTAGACTTAGTCGATTCCCAATTGGTTACCACGCTTGTACTGCATATAAGCAGCAAAGAATAATCCGCATAAAGTAATAAAAATCAAGCCAAGCACAATTCCCAACAACAGAGGTTCAATCACAGTGAGTCTCCTTTTAAAGATTAAGTTATTTAACTAAAATATATCCTACGCTAATTTTGGTCTTGCTGTCATGCAGTGGTAATTAAAGGTAAAATCGCCTCTGTTAAAACCAGAGAACCTGGGTTCGTGTTATTTTATAAAACATAATAAATATAAATAAACGTTCATAAAAAAAATTAAAATTAACAGTGGATAACCAGTTAGTCCAATCTAAAATTTGGCTAAACCGCATATTACTAATTTCAGTCACAGTAATGCTAATTGCTGGCTCTAGCATCCTGGGTATCTATTGGCAAGGTAATTTCGATCCTTGTATTAGTGAAATTCTTTCTTTGGAGGGAGATGCTCAAAATGGTTTAGCTATTTTTCAAATCAATTGTGCAGGATGCCACAATCTGCAAGCCAATCGAAATGTTGGGCCCAGATTAGAAAATATTTCCAAGCGAAAATCTTCAAAAGATCTAATTGTTCAAGTTACTAGCGGTAAAACACCACCAATGCCCAAATTTCAACCAAGCCAGCAAGAAATGGCTGACTTATTGAGCTATCTAAATCAATTGTGAGTGGGGCAGATGAGGACAGAAATAAATATTGAATGTAAATATTGAATGTAAATATTAAATATTTAAAATCTTTCAACGCTTCCCAAAAAAATTGGCTCGACCCTAATCGCTAGAACACTCTTGGGTCTAAGTACCATATATTCTCCTTGAATATTCTTAATCGGTACATTGACAAAATCTTCTGAGTCAGACTTTGCCATTAGCTCGCTACTGTACCATTTTTGAAATTCTTGAACGTTTTGAAACCGAATTTCTTCTCTATGACCACCAGAAATTAATAGGTGAACTGAATATTCGTCAGGCTTTCTTGGCATTATGAACTAGTTGAAAACTTCAAGATCTATAGTTCCCATAAATGCGCTCGAAAGCTTCATTCTTTAAATAACTAAAGCGATCATGAATCTTCTGGATCGATTGTCTTACTGGGGGAGGCTTCATACAGGGCATCTAATCGCGAGCGAGCATCATCTACAGATACAGAACGCATTACTAGCAATGGTTCTTCAATAACTTGACCTTGATCGTCAAGAAGTTCTGGGTGAACTTTCTTTTGACTACGAAATTGGCTATGGTTTGAGCCATTGTAGTTTGGAGGATAAAATTTTTGGGTATCCGCACTTAGGGTAATTAAGCTGCGAATTAAATTACTAACTGCTAAAAGAGCAATTATGGTAAATAACAAGATATAAACTAGATGCAACATAAACTTTACTTTTTACTAATAAACTCATTAACTCATTTGTGTACGATCTTAGCGATCAACAATCTTGGATATGGCTTTGCTAAGAGAATTTGATGCGTACGCCTGGGGACTATATTATGTCGTCCTTAAATATAAGTAATTCACCTCCAGTACATTAGTAGCATCGCCTGGTTACTGTTCTTGGGGATTGGGGAATGTTTGATCTGCTTTACTTTTTGCTTCTCTCCATTTTTGAGCGATATTCCAGCATTGAGCCACTAGCCGATGCCAAGGAAGTAACATCTTCGAGTCAATGCCAGCAGAACCACCTGTTGCCTCGAACAACATTTGCGCAGTTTGAACCTCTCGCTGGCTCTGAATAATTTTCTCTAACAACTGAGCCTGTTCTTGAGACTCAAGGAAAGGCATGACTTCTGACTCAAGCAAATTACGCGATCGCTCGAACCAATATAGAAAATCTGACAAAAGTGGTTCTAAAACCGTTTTCAGTAATTCCTTTTCCGTAGGTTGTTCGGTAGACATTTAATTTAAAATTAGCTTATTATCTCAGTATTTATATTAGCGTTTTTCACAAAAATTAATATAATTTTAATTTGTTGTAATAAATTGGGGGTCTATTATGATCGAGTTGCTGATAACTAAATACGGAAGGCGGTAAAATGTAACGAGACAACGCGCGCTTTTTATAATACCCGATGCCCGAAGCACCCGAAGCACAACAACAAATCAAATTACTTCGCACTAGCGAATCAGAATCATTACAGAAAATTCGCCATACCGCGTCTCATGTTATGGCAATGGCAGTGCAAAAGCTGTTTCCCAGAGCACAGGTAACGATTGGCCCCTGGACAGAAACGGGCTTCTATTACGATTTTGATAGTCCCGATGCATTTACGGATAAAGATCTTAAAAAAATTCGCAAGGAAATGATTAAGATTATTAATCGTAAATTGCCTGTAGTCCGAGAAGAAGTTAGTCGAGAAGAAGCTAAGCGTCGAATTGAAGAATTGGGCGAACCCTATAAGCTAGAGATCTTAGATAGCATCCAAGAGCCTATTACCCTGTATCATTTAGGCGAACAGTGGTGGGATCTTTGTGCTGGACCTCATGTCGAAAGCACTGCCGATATCAATCCCAAAGCGATCGCCTTAGAGAGCGTTGCTGGGGCATATTGGCGTGGGGATGAAACTAAAGCGCAACTGCAAAGAATTTACGGCACAGCCTGGGAAACTCCCGAACAGCTAGAGGAATACAAACGGCGTAAAGAAGAGGCTCTAAAACGCGACCACCGCAAGTTAGGAAAAGAACTGGGATTATTTATCTTTGCCGATGCTGTAGGTGCTGGTTTGCCGTTATGGACTCCCAAGGGGACTATCTTGCGATCGCAACTGGAAGATTATCTCAAAAGGGAACAAACTAAGCGGGGCTATTTACCTGTAGTTACTCCTCACTTGGCTAAAACAGATCTATTTAAAATTTCGGGACATTATCCCTATTACAAAGAAGATATGTTCCCGTTGATGGCAGACGAAGAGGAAACAGATCCAGATCGTGGTTTTGTGATGAAGCCCATGAACTGTCCTTTCCACATTCAGATTTATAAAAGCGAATTACGTTCTTATAAAGAATTACCAATGCGGTTAGCAGAGTTTGGTACTGTCTATCGTTACGAACAGTCAGGGGAGTTGGGAGGCTTAACTAGAGTTCGCGGTTTTACCGTGGATGATTCTCATTTATTTGTCACTCCCGAACAGTTGGATGATGAGTTTTTAAAAGTAGTCGATCTGATTTTGTCTGTGTTTAAGAGCTTGCAATTAACTAAATTCAAGGCTCGTCTAAGTTTCCGCGATCCAGCATCAGATAAATATATTGGTGAAGACGAAGCTTGGGAGAAAGCCCAAAATGCAATCCGCAAAGCAGTAGAAAAAGTGGAGATGGAGCATTTTGAAGGTATCGGCGAAGCTGCTTTTTATGGTCCCAAACTAGATTTTATTTTTGAAGATGCTTTGGGTAGGGAATGGCAATTGGGTACGGTGCAAGTAGACTATAATTTGCCCGAACGTTTTGAATTAGAATATGTTGCCGAAGATGGTAGCCGTAAGCGTCCGATTATGCTTCACCGCGCGCCTTTTGGCTCTTTAGAAAGGTTAATCGGTATTTTGATTGAAGAATATGCCGGAGATTTCCCCCTTTGGTTAGCACCCGTTCAAGTACGATTATTGCCCGTTCGAGATACTCACTATGACTATGTTGAAGAAGTGGCTGCTAAAATGCGCTCCGCTGGCATTCGTGCTGAAGCTGATACTAGTGGCGAGCGTTTGGGTAAAATGATTCGCAACGCGGAAAAGCAAAAAATTCCTGTAATGTCTGTAGTGGGAGATAAAGAGGTAGAAGAAAATACCTTGAGTATCCGTACCCGCGCTTCGGGAGAATTAGGCGCGATTGCCGTACCAGAAGTGATGGAGAAGTTGAGTAGCGCGATCGCTAATCATACTAACTTTTAACTAGTGTTACGCAGTGTGTGATTCGTTGAAGCTACGAAGTTCTAAAAAACAATACAAAGACTTGGTAGCATCAAGGACTACGGAAAATTCCCATTCCTAAAAAGGATGGGATAAAACGAATCCTAAAAGTTCCAAAGATAGCCTATAGAGCGTGGCAATGTCTTGTCAAATACGCTCTAGAACCAGCACACGAGATAGTGTTCTAAGGTTGTTGTTTTTTGTCCGTTTGCTGTGGCAACGCCTATTAGTCATTTTTCTCCTCACTTAGCGATCGCATATCGACAACGAGAATGAGGCGTAGATCTTCTTGCCAACCCCAATCAAACTTTGCCCACTGATGAGAAGGGCTATTAGTATTCAAAGCAATGTAGTACAGACAAGCTATTATCCTAGAATCACCAGTTCCCCCCTTTACATTTTTATGTCCGATGCACACTAATACCGATACTTTGGCAAAAATCAGGCAAAATTAGCGATCAAAAAATCAACAGCTAAAATTTTTGATTTTGGAAGTATTAGAGATACTTGCTACTTAACTTAATCTGATCGTCCCCTCATCGTGAGGGTAATATTTCAGATGCCTGCAACAGCAAATTTTAAATCTTCTTAGAGATAGATATTTGCCAAAACTTGTTGGATAAATTGCCATAGTCAGAAATTGCTTTAGCTCGATCTAGCAGAGTAAATTAATGCTTCGTATGTGTTTGAGAAGCAAGCTACTTATCTTCCCTATTTCTTCGCCGTTAACCAAGGAATATCTGGAATTGCTGATTTTTGATAGTACTTAAATATCAAAATATAAGATTTTGTAGCTATTTAAAGTAATTTAGATGTGTTTCAGACTACATTAAGCAAAAATTATCGGTTTATCTCGCTATTTTTGTTTATAACTAAAGATAGAGAAATTTTAAGTGAATTATCTATACATTTTTAATCAAGAGTTAGCAGTTATTGAGAAAATTTGCAGCATTATGTCCCCAAAAGAAAGGAGTAAAACAAAAGCAATTCTGTCGATTCTGAGGTAGGGATAAATATACAGTCAACACTTATCAGACGCTACTTAATGTTTGCAACTTTGCGCTAGTTACGGCAGGCGCTCGCTTTGAAGACAAAGATAGTCAATGCATATATAAATAAATGGCACAACAATTAATTGATCAAGAAACCAATCAATAACCATTAATCGGGAAATTATCCAATATGACCACTGATTTATTTTCTACTGTCGAATTAGGCAGTCAAACCCTACCGAATCGAATCGTTATGTCGCCGATGACTCGCTTGCGGGCAGATAGTACTATTCCCACGGAATTGATGGCTACCTATTACGCCCAACGTGCCAATGCGGGACTTGTTATAACTGAATGTACGATGGTTTCGCCGATGAGTAACGGTTATATGAACTGTCCTGGGATTTATTCTGCCGAACAGGTTGAGGGTTGGAAATTAGTTACCAAAGCCGTACACGATCGCGTGGGGAAGATTTTTCTGCAACTGTGGCATAGTGGGAGAGTCGCCCATCCTTCACTATTAAACGGAGAATTACCCGTTGCACCCAGTGCGATCGCAGCATCGGGAACATTACACACCCCAGAAGGTAAGGTCGAACTAGATACGCCCCGCGCCCTGGAAACTTCAGAAATACCTGAAATTGTCGAACAGTTTCGGACTGGGGCTAAAAATGCGAAAGAAGCTGGCTTTGATGGCGTGGAACTACACGGGGCATTTGGTTATTTAATCGACCAGTTTTTACAGGACGTTTCTAATCAGAGGAAGGATGAATATGGTGGTGCGATCGCCAATCGCGCTCGTTTCTTATTAGAAGTAGTTACAGCAGTGACGAAAGTCTGGGGAGGCAGTCAGGTAGGTATAAAATTATCTCCGAGCAATACTTTCTACGGCATGGGTGACAGCGATGCTAAAGCAACATTTAGCTATGTAATTGAGGCTTTAAATGATTTCCATTTGGCTTATATTCACTTGATGGAAGCTACTCCCCAGGATGTAGAACACGGCGACGTAATTAATCCCGTCTTGCCTGAATTTCACTCACTTTATCGCGGAACAATTATTACTAACGGTGGATACGACAAGAACAGAGGTAATGAAGCCATAGCCAGTAAACAAGCGCAGTTAGTTTCTTACGGCAGACCCTATATTGCCAATCCCGATTTAGTCGAGCGATTTAAAACTGATGCTGAATTAAACCAACCAAATCCTAAAACTTTTTATGGACGGGGAGATGACGAAAATGCCGAAGCTGGCTATACGGACTATCCGTTGTTGGAAAGCGAACCATAGACTTAGCCTGTAGTTCCAATCTCTAGCTTGATAAAGAGCGATCGCTTACAAAATCAATACAATCTGAAAATAGATAAATATCATGAATCAACCACTAACATCTTTAGACAATTATCGCTTACTCGGTAACTCTGGACTGCGGGTATCTCCTATGTGCCTCGGTACAATGACCTTTGGAGAAGACTGGGGTTGGGGTGCAGACTACGAAACTAGTGAGAAGATATTTAACACCTATGCCGATCGCGGTGGTAATTTTATCGACAGTGCCAATATCTACACTAACGGTACGAGTGAAGAGTATCTGGGTAAACTGCTGGAAGGAAAACGCGATCGCTTTGTTCTCGCAACTAAATATACCCTCAACACCAACCCTAAAAACCCTAACGCGGGGGGCAATCATCGTCGCAGCATGATTACCGCAGTGGAAGACAGCTTGAAACGCCTGAAAACCGACTACATCGACCTTTATTGGCTACACGCCTGGGACTATCGTAACTCCATCGAAGAAGTACTACGGGCTTTAGATGACTTAGTACGTCAGGGCAAAATCTTACACATCGGACTAAGTGATACACCTGCTTGGATTGTTTCGGAGGGACAGGCGATCGCCCGTATGCGTGGTTGGACTCCCGTATCGGCGATCCAAATTCATTACAACCTCGTCGAACGGACTTCTGAAGCGGACATGATTCCGATGGCAGAACATCACAATATTACCCCGTTGGCTTGGTCACCTCTGGCTGGTGGCGTTTTGGCTGGTAAGTATACGATGGAAGATTTAGAAACAGAAGACGACGGCGGTGGACGTAAATCGATGTCGCAGTCCATGGGACAGCTAAACGAACGGAGTATCGGCATTGGCAATGAGGTCAAAGAAATAGCCAAAGAAATCGATCGCCCTGCTTCGCAAGTATCTTTAAACTGGTTACTACAACAGCCTGGCGGAACTATTCCCATTGTCGGTGCGCGGAAACTATCCCACGTCGAAGATAACCTACAGGCGGTAGAGTTTACCCTGACCCCAGAACAGATAGATCGCCTAAACGAAGCTAGTAACTACAAATATCCTTTCCCCCATAACTTCCTAACACCACAGCTAATTAATTCAATGGTGGATGGCGAAAACGAGATTCAAGAGGCGAAATTAGTCAAGCAGAGAGAAAATGCGATCGCTTCTAGCGCGAGTAACTAGAGGGCGATCATTTCATTTTGTCAAATAATTTACAGGCGATCGCTCTACAATAAATGCGATCGCGCTTTGCCATTTAATAATAGAATCAAGTATAAATTAGTCTCAAAGATTAGTAGCAATTGAGACTTTGGCTTTTTTCATAACCGATTGTATATATTCAGTTTTGCCTTGGGTATAGGCTTCGCGATCGCTTTTGAATTTTTGAGCGAGTTGACGTTTAAGTCGAGCATAGCGAGTTACTTCTTCGGGATAGGTTCGCAGATAGTCTCGAAATAGCAAACGTGACCATAAAATACTATCTGGTTCGACCATGTGAATATGATGAGTGCGGGGACTATTAGGAGGTAAACCTTTAACTAAAAATATTCTTGTAGGGTCGGGATTATCTGACCAATAGGCATATCCTAGTGACTCTAGCGGAGCGATCGCTACTTTTTTTACCCGTTGAAGAGAATTGACTCCAATTAAAATATCAATAATCGGTTTAGCTGCCAGACCTAATACTGCAGTACTGCCAAAATGTTCAATACGAGTAATCAGATTGGGGTCTAACACTCTTTTTATTATGGTAGCCTCTGATTCAAATAACTTGTGCCAATTAGGATCGTGTTCAACAATTAGGATTTCGTCCATCAGTTAATTATTAATTGAGGAAATCCAGTTTAAACGTACAAAATAACCAGAGTTGCCTGATTTATCGACAATTTTGGTAATCTTTTGTAGCTTTAGATTAAAAGGAATTGAAGTCGTCAGGTATTTCTGAACGTAAATTCCCAGATCTTGAGCAAGATAATTGGCAGCCAAAGTAGCTAATCCCATGCCCATCAATTGATGTATTGGTTCTCTAGGTAAAGTAAAATGAGCAGTCATGGTCATTCCTGCAGTTAGTAGCATTGCTACCGAAGAATTTGTACCACAGCGGGGATGTAAAGCCAAATTCCATTCTCCCTTTTGCAAACGAGTCAATGCTGTCTTGACCGCTTGGCGTAATTTGAGAGGGTTAATCTCACCGTAAAGATAAAATCCTTTTTCTGTAGACAATCCACCAATAGTTTCGTTATCAGCAGATAAATAACTTGTGGCAAGCCTAGTTTGACTGGAACTAGTAGAATTGCTCAGTATCCAAACAGTAGCGTGTTCTAAAGCATGTATTTGCCGAATAATCAAAAATTCCTTTAAACCAGGGATAAATCCTAACTGTTGGAGTAGTTCGGTATCTTGGTTGGGATGAAAGTAAGGAGCATCAAATCCTGAAATGCTAAAGGTGGCATCGTTCATCATTGTTTAATCGCGATCGCTTTTAGGGATAATACAGCTATATAAGGACAATATTTTTCTCTTTGAAAATTAAAATCCTATATATTTTATCGCTGGATTCGGAGTTACTCATAACAGTTTGTGCGTACCTAATCATTACTCCGTAGATACTAGAGGATTTAGTAGCTTGCAACACAATATTTATGATTTGTTTGTTATTTACTTAAGATTTCATCACAATCGAGTAAATTATAGCCATACAAACTTATGTTAAGACATAACAGTTATTTACTCAGAAATAGATTAAAGAACCCCATATTACTTCCTGCTTCTAAAAAAATCGCCCTCGATCAACTAAGATAAAAGACGATATAATTACTTAATTTTTTAGTGTTTTAAAATTTAATTGGCTGAGAAATTTCCAGCATCATCAAACATTTGTTTGGTTTTTTCCAGTAATTTAGCATTAGGATTGCTACGATCTAGAATTGGCTGTTTTACCGCAGGAATTTGGGCAGGATCTAATAGTTTCTTTTTGGTTTCGGAGCTTACAAAATCATTATCAAGTGATTTTACTTGATTAGAATCAGAATATAATAAACCTGTTACATTATTGTCATCAGTAGGATAAGTCGTTACGCTTTGATTGGAGGCTGCCATCGCCGAACCGCTGCCAAAAGCTGTAGTCCAAAATAATGCGGTAGCTAATAAGAAAGAAGCGACAATCTTAGTTAGTTGTAGTTTATTGATAACACTAATTAGTGTTGTGTTGCTATTCATGAAATGTTGCAAAATATATTTTTGGTTTACCTAAAGATGTTATTCAAAACCGAATATTTTCTTGACTCAGTTTTGAATATTTCAATATTATTAATTTACTTTTATTATTTAAAATAAGTCTCTACCTAAAGTTTTATTATTAATTTTGATATGGTGTATTAGTTTTATTCGATATAGGTCTTAAGCCAGAGTAAGCTCAAGAAAAATGGAGCTGTAATCTGCCAAGAGAATTAGGTCACAATCAGGATTCTCTGTAGATAAAGGTTTCGTTGAAGTACAACTCTCTACATTATTCATCTAAGTTTTACAAACTAAAAATGTCAATAATTCATCTAAATTGAAGCATCATTTTGAATAATTACGGTTAGCTTATCTGTATTAAGTAGTCTTAATTAATCATATTTTATTTTGCGTTTTTTGAGTGTAATTACTTATTAAGTAAGCTATTTTTAGTCGCTTTTTACGGATGACGTTAACAAAATGACTAGCTTATAACTGAAAATAAGTCATTAATTCAAATTACAGTAATTTCGTTCACTTTGATTTTTTAATTAATCCATAATAGTAACAATTATGTCAATACCAGATTTGTACGGTACTTTTTATCCAGGTTTTTCTAGACTATATCAAGTAGAGCAATTAGAAACAAACAGTTTTCCTTTGTATCAAGGTGAAACTTTTAATGGTGATCTATATATTTTAAATAGTGGGACAGAAAAAGCAGAGGCTTTTGACGTAGATTTATACGTCTCTACTGATGGAATGATTGACACAAATGACTATTACATTGGTACTTATAATTTTGCTGGTGGCATTGAAGGCGAATCATCATATTTAGTAAGAGATGATGATTTTCCTAAAAATTCCGTTAGTGCGACATTACCTAATTCTGACAGTGATTTTTGGGAAGATACAGAAATATATTATGTTGGTGCAATTATCGATCCCGATAATGCGATCGCCGAATCAGATGAAAGCAACAATAATTCAGATTTTCCTTCTCCCTATTTTGAGTATTTTGCTACCTCTGCCAGCCCCATCACTGTAAAATTAGCAGATTTACCTGTAGTTAGCTTCATTCAAGAGGATCATACTCTTCAGATAAACCTTTCTGAACCTGCATCAGAGGAAGGTTTCACGATTGATTATAGAAATACAACTAGAGAAGACTATTTTAACGGTGTAATCGCTCCTTCTGATGATTTTTATCAATACTACTATCGTCCATATTTAGGGAATCGCTTTTACGATCCTGAATTTAACCGTTTATATATAGCGGAAGAAACTTATTACGATTTGGCAGACTATAAATATTATGATGCCGATGGCGGACATTATGACCCTACTGAAGATAAGTATTTTAATGCCGATGGTAGTTACTACGATCTGGGCGAAAAGCTTTTCTACGATGCTGAGGAAAACGCAACAGAATTAACAGATAACAGTGCTGAATACACTGATTCAGCTTTTTCCCCCAAACATTATTTAGCTACAGGAGGCTATATATCTCTGGTTAGCGGAATTTATTATAATCCTTACGGTGGATATATAGATGAAGCTACTGAAGAATACTTTTTTAGAGAAGGTGAAAATGGTTTAGGAGGTTATTCTGCAAATATAGATGATTTAATAACAGAAGTTGGTGCTTTGGAATTTGGTTTTGGTAGACTACCTGCGATCGCAACTCCCGATCTAGATTACGAAATGATACTGGGAGAAAATATTGCCGAGATTACAGACAGCACTATTACTATTGCGCCAGGAGAAACCACCGCTACCATCGATTTTAACTTTCTGACGGACGCCGTTTTCGATCCTAACGAAACTATCGAATTTGAGCTTTTAGCCAACGAACAACAATACTTAGTCGGTAGATCTTATCTGTATAAAGATTTTGCACCAGTACCAAGTTTGGAAGATTTACAAAATCCAGCTTCAGGAAATCATAATTTTAGCTTGGCTAGCAACGCACAACCTGAAACTATCATCGCTCATGTTAACCTCAGCCATCCTCAAGGGGACGAATTAATTTATACTTTGGTTTCTGGTAGTTCTGGTGTCGATCTTGGTGGAGAAATATACTTGTATAATTACCCAGATATAGCTCTCAATCCTGAATTAATCGAAACTAGTAATCAAGATTTAGATGGTGATGGGATTCATCCTTTTAGTATCGACTCTGCGACAGGCACTATTACCCTGAGCGATTCTGACGATTTAAATCCTGCTTTGCAGTTATACAACGACGGTTACTATCAATTATTTGTTCGGGCTACAGACGAAACAGTCACACAAGAAGATAATATTTTTAATGATACAGCCAATCTCTATGAAACTAGTTTAGTCAATATCAAAGTACTAGATATTGAAATCACTCCAGGAGATGACAATCTTAAGGGCTTTGCGGGTAAAGATAATATTAATGGGTTAGCTGGTAATGACACCATCAATGGCTTAGCCGGTAATGATACTTTAATGGGCGATCAAGGAAACGATCGCCTGATTGGTGCGATCGGTAATGACTTATTATACGGTGGTGCTGGTAATGACTTTTTTGCTGGTATGGATGGGCTAGATACCCTTCAAGAAGAGATGGGAAATGATACCCTCAATGGTGGTGCGGGAATAGATTCTTTAGAGGGTAATGCTGGTGCTGATCTTTTTGTTCTCAAACCATATTTCGGACAAGATTTGATTGTTGACTTTGAAGATGGTACGGATCTTTTAGCTTTGTCAGGTGGTTTGTCTTTTGAACAGTTGAATGTAGTTGAACTTTCAATATACGATTCAATTGGGATTTACGATGATTCTAGCAATCAAATTATTGCTGTTCTCAATGGTGTTGAAGCCAATCTGATTACCGAAGCTGATTTTATTGCTGTTTAGTATTTATCTCTTAATTATTTGTAGCTTACTTACTTACCATAGTAAACAACCTATAAAATCAATAGGCAAGAGATATTTAGAATCAATCGCCGAAACTACATTATGGATACCCAACTATTTGCAGAGAGAAAAATAGTTATTTATTCCCCATCCAACTATGAGCCTGTTCAGCATTTAACGGCTCTACTTGAAGCTGCAGGTATCTTTAAAGTCATAGCGATCGATCGCCTAGATGAAGACGAAAACTGTCTGCAGGATAGTTATGCAGTGGTCGTGTTTATTACTCCTACAGATTTTCCTAGAGCAATGTTTCTCACTAATACAGTGGTTAAAATTGTTCGAGAATCAAATGTGGAAAAACTAGCCTGGGTTGCTCCTAGTGCCGAAGAAAACAGCGGTTTGGAACGAGGATTGTCTAAAGCAGCAGAAATTGCAAATAATTCTGGATTGTATAATCTAATATTGCGTCATGCTCCTGTCTTTAGCGATTTACTCTTTTTTAATAAAGAAATAAAGTATCGTCGCACCCTCTCTCTACCTTTGGGAAATAATGCTTTACCCTGGGTTGCCCCCCAAGATATTGCAGAAGGTGTCTATAAGTGGATTTATGGAACGAGTAACGCTACTTCTCCTATAGTACTAACGGGAAAAAGCCAGTTGACGGGGATGGATATTGCCCAGGAAATTTCGGTAGTACTAAAACGCAATTTAGATGGTATTAGATTTGCTCGTAGATGTTTTCAAGCGATCGATACGGATCATAGTGGAGATCTAGATCGCCAAGAGATGTTTGCCTACTTAAGCGAATTGGCATATACCCCAGAAGAAGCTGAAAACTTGGTCGATCGCGCTGACCTAAATCAAGATGGTTCGATTGATTTTGAGGAATTTATTGCAGGTTTGGGGCAATATATTGATAGAATTTTGGCAGATCTTCCCAGAGAGGTTCAATATGTCAACGTTCCTTGCTCTACCGTACTTTACGACCTGAGTATTAGAGGCATCAACGAAAAAACAGTCCAGGCTTGGTTAGCTTTAATTAATAGTTATGATGGTGTAGAGTTGCCAATCTATAAATCATCTGCAGAATGGTTGGGACGGGGTAGCACTTCTTTTAGTACCTGGCTAGAAGATCGGGTCTTAGATTTTATCAACGTTTATATTCTTCCTGGAAAAGGTATTCTTACTATTAGCGAGGGGACTTTAAACGGTCAGCCAGCTTTAACTACTAAAATATTGCAAAGTGAAGATCGTATTCTTACAGGAGTACGGACTTTGGATAACCGCTTGATGGAATGGCAATGGAACAACGCAGACATTTATAATCTTGAGTCAGTAGAATATAAGACAGATCGTGGAGATCGACGCATTCTTAAGTTTCAAAATAATCGACTAGTAGGAATGTCTGTGCAGGGGACATGGTTGGGTAGAGGACTAGCTAATAATTTGATGTTCGGGCAAGAAACTCTTTCCCGTTGGCAAATTAATCTATTTCAGAAGTTGGGAGAATTACAGATTGAAGCAGCAGCCAGCCCCATCGATCCGCAAAAGATTGTTTGTAATTGTACCCAAACTACCTGCGGTCAAATACAGTCAAAGATTGTAGAGGGTTTAGATACATTAGAAAAGCTGGCAGAAAAAACCCAAGTTACACTGATCTGTGGTGGTTGTCAGCCTTTAGTGGAAGAGATGTTAGGTTCGGCTAATTTGGATGTGGCACAGATACTACTTAAGCAGGATTTGGGACAAAATATCTTTCGCTTTCAGTTTCGTCCTGTCAATCAACCTGTGGTGCCATATCAACCAGGACAGCATATTTTAATTCAAGGGCGTATTGATGGGGTGTGGGTAACTAGGGCATATACTTTATCTTCCAATGCCGATCAAAATAAACGCTACGAAATTACGGTAAAACGACAAGAAATGGGGTTATTTTCTCGTTGGCTGTGCAACCGCGCTGATACCAATGATTTATTCCGTATTTCTAAACCCCGTGGTCAATATATCCTCGAAGATCAACCAAGAATTTACTTCTTTGCAGGAGGTATCGGCATCACTCCTGCAATTTCGATGATGCGTACCTTAGCCAGTCGTCGAGATACCCGCCCCTTTTATTTAGATTGGTCGGTATCTCAACCAGAAGACTTTTTTTGCCAAACTGAATTAAATTTTCTACAAAAGAAATTTCCCAACTTTAAAGTCAAGCTACACCCCACTCGCAGCCAGGGCAAATTAACTCTCCAAGAAGTACAGACCAACTATCGCTATCAAGAAGGCGCGATCGCTTTTCTCTGTGGTCCTCAAGGCTATAGGTCAACAGTGCGATCGTATTTAATTAATGTCGGCTGGTCAGAAGATGCCATTCGTCAGGAGTTGTTTGACTCTCACTTGAATGAAGATGGCAATGTTGAACTTGTTGAACGACCTCCAGTAACGGTAGCCAAAGGGGTTAAAAGTATTGAAAGCGATAGTTTTGCTCTTGAGCCAATCGTCGAAGTCGCCCAAGAAGCAGAAGCATATCTCCAGCAGTGTTATGTAGAAAGAGGACTACCAGAAGTTTTTTTACCCCGCTGGCAAGAGGTAGAGGCAGAAATTGTCAAAACGGGAATTTACGAACATACCTTAGATGAACTTATCTATGGGGCGCGGTTAGCTTGGCGTAATAGTAACCGCTGTGTGGGTCGTTATTTTTGGCAGAGTCTTCAGATTCGAGATCTGCGTCATTTAAAAACAGAGGAAGAGATGTATTCGGCTTTGGTAGATCATCTAAAAATTGCTACCAATAATGGGGATATACGAGTATTCCTGACTGTCTTTAAACCTGACGGTAGAAGACTGTGGAATGCTCAATTACTCAGCTATGCAGGATACAAACAAGCAAATGGTACTATGCTGGGCGATCCTGCTAACGCCGAATTTACCGAACAGGTAATCCAGCTAGGTTGGCAACCTCCTGCTAACCCGACAGCTTTTGATTATTTACCTTTAGTGATTCAGCTACCAGGAAAAGAACCAAAATGCTTTGATATTCCTCTTGATGTGATTCTTGATGTAGATTTAGTTCACCCAAACTATGAATGGTTTAAAGAACTCGGTTTAAAATGGTATGCTCTCCCCACAATCTGTAATATGTCCCTAGATTTAGGTGGGGTGCAATATACTTGTACTCCTTTCAATGGTTTTTATCTAGATACAGAAATTGGCGGACGCAACCTCAGCGATCGCGATCGCTATAATGTGTTACCAGCCATTGCTCAAAAGATGAAGTTGGACTGTAGTAGCAATGATACCCTTTGGCGCGATCGAGCATCTCTCGAACTTAATATAGCAGTGTTGCACTCTTTTAAATCCCAAGGAGTAAGAATCATCGACCGCTACACCATGACTGATTATTTTAGGGAATTTATGATAGAAGAACAGAAATGCCAACGTCCTGTTTATGCTGATTGGGGTTGGATCGTACCGCCAATTTCAGGCTTGTTAACCCAAGTATACTCTTTGGAATTGGAAAATCGTATCCTAAAACCGAATTATTTTTATATGAGCAATCCTGAAAAATCCAAATGATCGCTCAAAAATCATCTGTCCTTTCGACAATCTATCAAGTGAAAATTAACCTAAATTGGCGATCATCATAGATACTCTCAACTCTTTTGACCTTACTATTTTTTCAGCTTGACGTCATTGAGTACTTCTACCTTTAAATTCATTATGTTAAATAAAGTCGGCAGAAGTAAGATCCGCTTCATCAATATCGATTAGAGTTGCCAGTAAATCTCCGCCCTGACTGCCTGACACATTTACCAAAAAACTACTTGGTGACGTACTTAATTTCACGAATACGACTGAACTAAATGGCATCATAGTATTGCTTTTTAGCTTTCAATGAAGCAAAGCAAAGTTGGGGAATATAAGAACACAATGCAATAGGAGCAAGCAAATTGCGATCCTTATGCAAAACTCCTGATTGCCATCTAATACCAATTTTTAGATAGCTAATTCCACGCTTCCAATGAGGATCTACTATTATAAAATGCTCGAAGGTTATCATTAGCTTGAGAGAAACTACCGCCTATCGCGAAGCGAAGGCGCGTAGAGTAGATCACAAAAAACTATTAATTACTTGATCGCACTATAGCTAGGGTTTTCTCTCAAAGAAGTATCATAAGGATTTGCCAAATCTCTAGTCATCATCGAAGCACCCATGCCAGTTTGCTCTGCCATTCCTGTTTGATAGACTTGATCAACTGCTTTACCGTCACGACTGATGTGCTGATCGGGAAAACCTGTAATACCTGTAATAGTGTTAAATTGACCAAAAATATTTCCCTCCGCAAAAGCAGTTTTCCCATTCGAGAAATAAGCATCTCGAAAATCTTGATCCAGAGACATCATTTCTGCTTGTGCCGCAGCACCAAAGATACTAGCAGCACCAGCTATTAATAATATTTGGGATAAGTTAGTTAATTTAGTAAACTTAATAGACATTACTTTAATAATAGATAAACTTCTGCTCAATCCTAGCTGAAGATTTTGTGAAAGAACAGTCCATATTTAGCTTTTTCGCCTCATAATTTATGAATACAGATCGGATTTTTGATGAATCTTTAAGTACTGCTGATACTGATACTTTACGGCGAGTACTATTAGATTTAATCGTCCAATACGCCTATGTAGAAGGAGATTTTACTCTTTCGTCGGGGGCAAAAAGTTCTTACTATATCAATTGCAAACAGGTAACCTTAAGAGCAGAAGGTGCATTAGCATTGGGTCGCCTTTGCTTAAACTTATTACCCAAAAATACAACAGCCGTAGCGGGACTTACTTTAGGAGCAGATCCGATGGTTTCGGCAGTAAGCGTAGTTTCTGCCTACGAAAATAATCCGATTCCTGCTTTGATTATTCGCAAAAAACCAAAGGGACACGGCACACAAGCTTATATCGAGGGGCCATCTTTAGAGACAGGGTCAAAAGTAGTAGTTTTAGAAGATGTTGTCACGACAGGTGGTTCAGCACTAACCGCAGTAGAAAGATTGCAAGATGCAGGATATAAAGTAATTCAAATTCTATCCTTAGTAGATCGCGAACAAGGAGGTGGTGAGCTTTACCAGTCTAAAGGCATTGATTTTAAAGCTCTATTTTCCATCAAAGAGATTCAGCAATATTCCAAGTAAAGTTAAATTAAGCATTAAGCAAACAAGAGAAAATGAGTAACTTAAGAGCATCAATTCAGCCGATCGCAGATTGGTTTAATACCCTGGGGACACCCGAACCCATAATCCATTGGGGACATCCTCTAATGATGGCGATTGTCGCGTTTGTGATGGGTAGTGCTGCTGCCTTAGCAGGATGGCGTGGTAGAACCATAGCTACAACTAATACGGAGTTAGCGATTAAAAGTAAAGCCGATCACCGTAAGATTGCACCATTGATGTATATCTTTTTGGTGTTAGGTTACACGGGAGGTGTTTTATCTTTGGTGATGCAAGGACAACCGATCTTAGAAAGTCCTCATTTTATAACGGGTACAGTAGTAATTAGCCTGTTAACTATCAATGCCATATTGGCTGCCACGGGATTTATTGGTAACAAAGCAACTGCCAGAACAGTTCATGCCTATATCGGTAGTGCTGCGATGATAATTTTGGTCGCTCATGCTGCATTTGGCCTGAAGTTAGGTTTATCAATTTGATTTTGCTCGCTTAAAAGACAATAGTAAAGTAATCCCAGATTGTCAAAGGTAACTATTATTTGGTTACCTTTTTTAGATTGATAAATCAAAAACATTTTGATCGTCAAAGATATTAAGTCTTTATATATTTTGACGATCGCGAGTTAGCTGTCATTGTATTATTGTTGATTGCTTAATAGCTGTTTTTCAATTGTAGAGAGGGGAACTTGATAAAAATATTGCTGCTGAAAATTCTCTTCTTTAACAGCCAAAACAAAAGTATCAATATAAACTTGTAATTCTAGATTGATGGCTGATGAATCAAAAGAGAACTGGTATAAATCATTGTCCCTTAAAGTATATTTAAAGCCAGCTTGCTTGAGGGTATTTAGTCCTAAGTAAAAACTGCGATCTCCTAAATTTAATTTTGTTTGTATTTGCAATTTAGTGGCAGTCTTTTTAGTACGTGTTAAATATTTAGCAATCCCAATTAATTTGTGCCAAATTTCAGTAGCATCTTTTAATTGATCGGGATGATAAGCTAAAACTAAAGAGCGATCGCAACTACTGGCTTGGCGATAACTAGAGCGAATATTGCCCCAGTTATCAGGACATTGTTGAAGAACATTGATTTTAGCAACAGGTACTTCTAAATTATCTAATTCTTGAGGATGGGATCGGCGATCAATAATTGAGTGCGATCGCGCTGGCGTAGAAGTTAACCAAGAGTTCTCCGACATCAACCGTAAGGCTACCAGTCTAATTTCGTATTGCTTGTTAAAGGTATTAAAATCCAATTGTGCGATCGCTTCACATCTTCCCGTTACGGGAATTTCATCTTTATAATGTCCCCACCACAGCCCAGGAAAGCCTCGATCGGTTGTGTCGTCCCAAATCTTAAAAGTAGTTTTAATATATTGAATCTTTTGACCGCGATTATCTTGAATATTTTTATGCCAAACATTTTTAAACCAGCAATTCTTAATTAATAGGTTGGGAATGGGATTGCCCATACCATAAGGTTCTAGCTGTCTTAATTCATTAAATAAATCTTGACCCAATTGGGCTACAGTTACGGTGAGATCGATGTCAATTTGGGGACTCAATTGGGTAATGTCAGTCTGCTGTTTTAATTGTTGATTGATTCCCTCTTGAAATATTTTGAGGTTAGCCATAGGTAAACTCAACCCCGCAGCAAAAGGATGTCCCCCAAAACGGTGTAACAAATCTGCTTGAGATTTTACTAGCTGATAGAGATCGATGCCATTAACCGATCTAGCAGATCCTCTGGCGTATATTTCCCCATCATCACTATTGCCACCACTGCTTAATAAAACCGTAGGACGACCATATTCTTGGGCGATTTGTCCCGCAGCCAAGCCTAAAACGCCTCCTTGCCATTGAGGATCTTCGAGGACTATTACCGAGGTAGTAGATAAATCAAGCTGCTGTAATTTTTTAGTAACCTGCTTGATCGTATCTTTTTGTAGGGACTTGCGACGGGTATTCGCCAATTCCGCTTCTTCAGCCAATTGAGTGCAGCGATCGCCATCTTTACTTGTCAGTAACTCGACACAAAAACTAGCATCACCATGAATGCGACTTACCGCATTAATTCTTGGCCCCAAACCAAAAGAAATATCTGTCGGGCGATCGCCACTACGTTTACAGTAACTCAATAGTTTAGCGACTCCTGGGCGAGTCATAGTATCTGGTTTTACCTGCTTTTGTAGCTGCTTGATACCTACTTGGGCTAAATAACGACAGTCACCTTTTAACTCTACCAAATCGGCAATTAGACCAATGGCTACCAAATCCAATAAATTTTCTAGAGGTTGTTGGGGAATATCGGGTAGGGTTTCATAGAGTGCTTCGACCAATTTATAGGCAACCCCTACCCCCGAAAGACTGTATACAGGATGCTCTCTCTCCAAATAACGGGGGTTAATAATGGCAGTGACATTAGGACGAGATTCGGGCAAAGTATGATGATCCGTAATGATAATATCAATCCCCAAATCATTTGCGTAGGTAATCTCTTCTAAGTTAGTACTGCCCGTGTCACAAGTCACAATCAATCTTGTCCCTGCTGCTGCTAATCTAGCTATCCCAGGACAGTTTAGACCATGAGATTCACTAATGCGGTTGGGAATATAATAATCAAGCTGCAAATATTGAGCAAAAAACTGTCCCAATCCATCCCACAACACACTAGTAGAGGTAATGCCATCCGCATCAAAATCCCCCCAGATAGTTACTTTTTCAGCGCGATCTCGTGCCTGTTGTAGCCGAGATACTGCCCATTCCATCTCTACTCCAAATACAAATGGACTAGCAGGTTGATACTTATTAGGATCTAAAAACCCTGGCAATTGGTCTAAATCTCGAATGCCTCTTTGCCATAAGAGTTGAGCGCAATATTCAGTGGGCGTAGTTTCGAGGAAACCTCGAAAAGCTGACCGCCCATTGATTTCACCATCTTTCCCCGTAATACTTTCTACCCCTGCTACAAATTCTTCAGGTGCATCCGATGTTGATAAAATCTGCCACTTTTCATTTAACATTGATCACTTATCAAAATACTGCATAAGTAAAACTAGTTCAGACCTATTTTAATTTAGATAACAAGCAAGAGGATGTCAGAAGATGGCTTTGATTATTATTTTAACGATTACAACCATTGCAGGATATTTTAAAATGACTGTCAATGAAGAAATCGAAGCCTTATTCGCTACTTTAGTTACTTGTTTGGGTTTGTTCCTTAGCTTGTTTTTCGCTCCTATTCTCTTAAAATTAGCCCTACTCGCTTTCTTACTACTACTTCCATCCACTAAAATTAAGAATATTTAACTATTACGATTAATTATTGTCGATTGGCGATCGCATTGACCCAGAAGACGCTGTATATTAATTATGTAGGCAATCAGGATCAAGTATCCATATCTCCTCATTCTTCTTTTAAAATGTCGCGATCGCCCAAACTAAAATTTGACCGTGGAACTCTCATTTTACATCCTCCACCAAGAGGGAAAGCTTGGCTAGATTATGCTACTTGGGACGATCGCATTGAAAAGTTTCGGATTCCTGCTATTTACTATCGTCCCTTGGTAGAAGCACTTCAGGCAGATGATAAAAAGATTATTGACGAAGCCAGAGAGTTTTACGATCTAGAGTTAACAGCAATATCCCAGTTTGAACCCTATCCCCATCAAGCAGAAGCTTTGCAAGCCTGGAAACAGTCAGGAAGACAAGGAGTAGTTGTCTTGCCCACTGCAGCAGGAAAGACTTATTTAGCTCAACTAGCTATGGAGTCTACACCCCGTACTACCTTAGTTGTAGTACCGACTTTAGACTTGATGCACCAGTGGTATGCCCAAATTGAAAAAGCTTTTCCCAATACGGAGGTGGGCTTGTTAGGTGGTGGTTCGCGCGATCGCACACCGATTTTAATTGCTACATACAACAGCGCAGCTATTCATGCCGAAACATTGGGCAACCGCTACGCCCTACAGATTTTTGATGAGTGCCATCATTTACCCACTGACTTTTTTAAGGTGATTGCCGAATATGCGATCGCTCCTTATCGCTTAGGCTTAACTGCTACCCCCGAACGTAGCGACGGTACGCACCGTCATTTAGACACCCTCATTGGCAAAATAGTCTATCGTAAAACTCCTGAAGAACTTAGTGGTGCTGCCCTAGCAGAACACAAAATTGTGCAGATGCGAGTTCGGCTATCAGACAGCGAACAAATAAAATATGAAGAAGCGATCGCGACGCGCAACAAATTTCTCCGCCAGTCCAATATTTCTTTAGGCAGTCTTGAGGGATGGCAGCTATTTATCCAAGCTAGCGCGCGATCGCCCCAAGGCAGAAAAGCGATGTTGGCTCATCGAGAAGCAAAAGAAATTGCTCTGGGGACAGATGCTAAACTTCGTATTTTGGTCGATCTGATTGAAGAACATCATCAAGAACGAATTTTGATTTTTACTAACGACAATGCTACGGTTTATCGCATTTCCCAACAGTTTCTAATTCCTGCTATTACCTATCAAACTCCTGTCAAAGAACGTCATGATATTTTGACTAGATTTAAAGCAGGAGAATATAAAACTTTGGTTGCTTCCCACGTCCTCAATGAAGGAGTAGATGTTCCTGATGCTCGCATTGCGATTATTTTATCTGGTACTGGTTCGACCAGAGAATATATTCAACGTTTAGGTAGAGTTCTCCGTAAGGGTAATACCACCAACAAACAAGCTATTTTATATGAGGTTGTTACCGAAAATACTAGCGAAGAAAGAACTTCCCAGCGTCGTCGAGGCGAATCAGAATCATCATATCGACAATTAGAATTAGTTTCTTCTCAATCTAAACCCAAACCACAACTTAAGGCAGCCGAAAAACCTAAACCTTGGCTTGAAGATAGTTAAACATAGAATTAGTCTACGATTTAGCCTACAAAAGTAGTCTTTTGTAACTAAACATTGCAATTATTTTGCTATACTGACTTAAAACAAACTTATAATATTAGCGAATTTTTACTATATGAATTCCGTTGTTCAAATAATCGAGCCAGAAGGTATTTTGGACGGCACAAAAGCTGCTGATTTCCATCATCAAATTGAGCAAAGTGTAGAGAGTGGCGTACACACGATCCTAGTTGATTTTAGCAATGTTACTTTTATGGACAGTTCTGGATTAGGAGCTTTGGTTAAAGCATTTAAAACGCTCAAAACTGCTGATGTTAGTTTCTTTTTATGCTCGATCAACGAACAAATAAAAATGTTATTCGAGTTGACTAGTATGGACGAATATTTTTCTATTTTAGATAATCGCCAAGAGTTCGAGCGACAGCTTCAAAAAAGCTAATATCGTTTACTAGTTTTTTACTTTTTATACTAATTTAGATAGCAGCAAGTAATTTTAATTCAAAGGAAATCTATTTGTAAAATTGATAAATCGTCTTCAAACTGGAAGTTAGGATGCCATGTTCTAATATAGTGTAGCAATCGCTCTAAGTCTCTTTCTGGAGTTTGCTGATATTTCTTGAGGAGATTAATCAAACGATCTAGTCCCCAACGATTATTAGACTGTTGTTCGACTTCGTAAAGACCATCGCTAAATACATACAGACTAGAATTACTTTCAATACTACAGGTTGCATTAACATATTTGATATCAGGGAACATTCCTACAGGGACACCTGGAGTCTTCAGACGTTTTTCAAGTAAATAATTAGTTGAAGTTAATAAGATTGCGGGTGGATGTCCCGCACTAGAATAAACTAAGTGGTGGTCTTCTCGATTGTAGACACCGTACCAAATTGTAAAATACTTATCGTTGCGATCGCTCATCTGAAAAGCTTGATTCAGCCCTTGCAATACTGTATTGGGTTGATAATAGTCAACATTACTCAAGCCCCGCGATCGCAGTAAATTTACCACCGCTAACGACGGTAACGAAGCCCTTAAACCATGTCCCGATACGTCTAATAAATAAAATACTAAATGGCGATCGTCTAACCAAAAATAATCAAAGCTATCCCCTCCCAACTGTCGTGAAGGAATAAAGCAAACATCAATATTCAACGATGGATGGTACATCGGTTGGGGCAAAATAGTGCTGACATATTCTGCTGCTTCAGATAATTCTACTTCTAATAAATGTTTTTGGTTTTGTAAATCTGTACTTAACTGATGCAATCTCAAACCAGCACGAACCCTAGCCGTTAACTCGTTCATTTCAATTGGCTTGCACAAGAAATCATCTGCACCAGCATCCAAACCCTTAATGCGATCCTCTACTGAATCTAAGGAAGTAAGCAAAATAAAAAAGGTAGTAGATAGTTCGGTGATCGATTTTATTTGGCAGCACACTTCTAAACCGTTTTTGCGAGGCATAATCCAGTCACATATAATTAGCGCAGGACGAATAGTTTTCGCTTTGATTAACCCCTCTTCACCATCACTAGCTAGGGTAATATCATAACCCTGCATACTTAGAGTCCGTTCTAAGAGCAGTTGAGTGGTATAGTCATCGTCAATAATCAAAATTTTAGCCATAGTTTATTGATAGTTTCGCCGATCTGATGACCTAGGGTGATAGCGATGTTTGCCAGAAAAACGTTAATACTTTACCTCGTTCCGCGCTCAAGCTGAGACGGAACGTTTCTAAGCGATTGGGAAATATTCTTGATTAGAGAAGAAAACCGCAGTAAATATCATCATATCTACGAGAATACTAAAAAAAAGTCGAAGTTAAGCAGATTACATAATATACTACTACGAGCTACTTGGTATTATATTAGGTTACTAATGTAAAATAAAAGATCAAAAATATTTTGGCTGGCTATACTTTCTACAACGAGGTAAACAAATTAAAAGTCCTACGAAAGTACCAGTAAAATAAAATTGAAAGTCCTACGAAACATAAGTATTGAACTCCCTAGTGATTTACAAGCTTTAGATCAATTATTATCTCAATTCAATAAAATTTATCAAGAATTTATTCCTGAACGAGATTGGTTGCAATGTCGATTAGCCTTGGCAGAAGCATTTACCAATGGAGTGCGACACGCCCACAAAGATTTGTCTCCAGAAATAACGATTCGAGTAGAAGTATTACTTAGTAAAAACAAAATAGAGATGAGAATTTGGGATCGTGGTAGTGCTTTTGATTTACGAAGCTTTATTGAGGAAACAGCGCGCAGACATGACGGTTGGCTCAATAGTGGTCGTGGTATCCCACTACTCAATAAAATTGCCGATCGGCTAGAGTACTATCGTATCGGCAATCAACATAATTGTTTATTAATTGTTAAAGAATTTGACAATTAATCATTTCAAGAATATGAGTTTTTTTTCGGAGAATTTCGTCAAAATTTTAGTTCAATCTTGAGAAAAAGCATCTTCAATAACCACAGTTTCTTTAAAAGACTTTTCTTTGAAAGAAGAAGACTTATATTCAGCGCGATCTTTGTCGCAATAGTTCAAAAATTGACTACTATCTGTAGTATAAGTAACATAATTATAAGAAATTTTAGTGCAATCGTTGATCCGAATTACATCTCCAGATACCAATCTATGTAAAGACTTTTTTGTACCGTTGACATAAATACCATTGCGACTTCTTTTTCTTTTGCCTTTACCGTCAATAATCCAGTAAGAGTAGTCTATTTTACTACTATCTTCAGAGTATCTCATCCAAGCAATTGTTGCGTGATGACGAGATGCCAAAGGATCGTTGATCACAAGATCGCTGTAGGGGTGACGACCTACAGAAAAAACATGAGAATTTAGAGAAACTGCCCGTCTCGACTCTGGAGATTCGACAATCAATACGTGCCTTCCTTTAGCTAGATCGGCTTTGTTTAGCTTGACTAATGTTAATTTAGATTTGTTGTCAGCCATGTGATTGAATTTTAGACTTTAATATCCATTATTTTGATCTTGAAGTTAAGGCCGCCACAGATATTGCGATCGCAATAATATATTTGATTTTTTCCCATGCTAGCTACATTTTAATCTAAAAAAATTGATTAGCAATCCAAGTTCTCTTGTTAAAAGTGAACTTGATTAACACAACTATTGTCATCAGTGTAACTATTGAATTGTCTTACTTATCGTCAATTCTACTGAGACATTAAGGGTTCACAACGTACCTTAAATCCTGCTTTTTGCAAAGATGCGATCGCGTTTTTTTCGTCTTGTACCCAATACTTTTGTCCAAAGCGAATAAATTGTCTTTGTTTTCCTTTGGTGATCGCAGCAATTACTGGAATTTTGAATTTATTTTGCTCGGTAGACTGTTGAGACAAAATAGTTTTTAAATAATTACTTTGAACGCTATCTAAAGCTTGTTCGGAAGTAATTTCTAACATAATCATTTTTACTTTCTCTACCGCTTCGGCATCGTCGATAATCAACTGATATTTATCATTTCTGTTTTGAGCTTTACCCCACACTATAAGTTGATTGCCTTCTACTAATAATGGTTCGAGATCTTGGTAAGTACTGGGAAAAATTGTTCCTTCAGCTTCTCCTGTAATATCTTCCATTTGAATAAAAGCCATCGGATCGCCTTTTTTAGTAACGATTTTGCGGACAGAATTTAACATCACCACGGCACTAATTTTTTGTCGAGCTTTTTGCTCGGACAATTGATTTAAACTAATGGGAGATAAAATTTGTGCTGCTTTATTGACTGCTTGAAGTGGATGATCGCTAATATAAAAGCCAATATATTCTTTTTCTAAGCGGAGCTTTTCTGCCAGAGGATAATCCTCTACTTTTGGCGTGCTAGGTGCGGCGACGAAACCCTCTGTAGATTTAGTTTCTTCTCCCATACTGCTCATCATGTCAAATAAATTTAGCTGTCCGCTAGCCTTTTCTTTATGGCGTTGTTGCGCCCAAGAAGTCAAAACATCAATATCATTAATCAGTTGCTTACGATTGGGCTGTAGCAAATCAAAAGCACCGCAATAAATTAAAGTTTCTAAGGCTCGACGGTTAACGGTGCGCAACTCAACTCTTTCGCAAAAATCAGCTAAAGATTCAAATTCGCCGTCGGTATTTCGAGCATCGAGAATATTTTCGATCGCCCCCTGCCCTAGATTCTTGACAGCCGAAAAACCAAACAAAATATTATTATCATCTAAAGGAACAAAATCCTCTTCTGAACGATTAATATTGGGAGGGAGAATTATGATCCCCATTTTTTGAGCATTTTCGCGATATTTGTCGACCTTTTCTTGATTGCCACTGCTAGCAGTCAACAAAGCGGACATATACTCTACAGGGTAGTTTGCTTTGAGATAAGCCGTTTGATAGCTAACGTAAGCATAGGCAGTAGAGTGAGACTTGTTAAAACAGTTGGATGCCACCATCCCATTGTCCAAGAGAAAATTGTGATCGCGCTCTACGCCAAGATCGTATACTGCTTGTTTTCCCAAAGATTGACGGCGAATAATTTTTACCATAACCCTTCATTAAACATATATCACTAAGTTACAAGTTGTGAATCATCATCATCTAGCGGGACAGACAAGACTCAAAGTCGATAGAATTATAGTATCTTGAAATACTTTTGTTGAGCTTGGGGCAACGCCTATCGACACTATATACGGTAAATATAAAGGATTAAAATCCAGTCAGGTCAAACAGCTAAAAAAACTTTATCATCAGAAGTTGCCGGTCGACGTTTTGGTGACTCCAGAATTTGCTCAAAGATTGGCTGCCATTAGTACCGAAATCAATCAGGCAGTCTGCGCTTATATCAATCGTCGCGGGCAGGTAATTCGCGTAGGTATTGGTAGCGCTCGCCAGACCCAAATCCCCCCTCTAGAATTGCCTCGTTATGGCGCAAAACGTCTTTCGGGGATTCGCTGCGTTGCTACGAAGCTTAAAAACGAACCTCCCAAAGAATCTAGCCTAACTGCTATGGTATGTCAGAGACTAGATGCCTTAGCTGTATTGACTCTAACAGGAGCAGGTAAGCTAAAACGGGGTGGTGGTGCCACAGGATATATTCAAAACGTTTATTTATCTCATTTGTTGCCCCGCTCAGAATTCAAGCTGGAAGAAGAATACTGGTCGGTATCAGAAGCGATGAGTGTGGATGCTCTAACCGAACAAGATTTTTTAGATCTGGTAGAAGGTTTAGAAGCAGAATTTGAACGAGAGTACGTTGCTCAACAGGTAGATAGCGATCGCGATCGGGTTGTTTTAGTCGGTTTGCAGGTTGATAAAATCTCAGAACAAGAATTTGAAGACCGCTTAAATGAATTAGTGGGATTGGTAAATACAGCAGGGGGAAAAGTTTTAGAAACAATCCGTCAAAAGCGATCGCGTCCCCATCCTCAAACTTTAGTGGGAGAGGGAAAAGTCCAAGAAATTGCCCTGCGAGTACAAACATTAGGCGCCAACCTAGTGGCATTTGATCGCTCTTTATCTCCAGCCCAAATTCGTAACCTAGAGAGTCAGTTTGGCGTGCGAGTAGTCGATCGCACCGAAATTATTCTTGATATTTTTGCTCAACGCGCCCAGTCTCGTGCTGGTAAACTTCAGGTAGAACTAGCTCAATTAGAATATATGCTGCCCCGCCTGGTAGGTAGAGGACAGGCAATGTCTCGTCTTGGTGGTGGTATCGGAACAAGAGGGCCTGGAGAAACTAAGCTAGAAACTGAAAGACGAAGTATTCAAAAGCGAATCGCTCGTCTGCAGCGAGAAGTAAACGAGTTACAGGCTCATCGCTCAAGGATGCGCAAACAACGCCAAAAACAAGATGTCCCTAGTGTGGCAATTGTAGGTTATACTAACGCAGGAAAATCTACTCTGATCAACGCTCTGACTAATGCTGAGGTCTACGTAGCGAATCAACTATTTGCTACTCTCGATCCCACTACTCGTAGGTTATCTATTCCTAACGCTGATACTGGTGTAGCCCAAAACATCCTGTTAACCGATACAGTAGGATTTATTCAGCAGTTACCACCACCTCTAGTGGATGCCTTTCGCGCCACCCTAGAAGAAGTCACCGAAGCAGATGCGCTACTTCACGTCGTAGATTTATCTCATCCTACCTGGGAAAATCAAATTCGCTCGGTAATGGAAATTTTGGGCGAAATGCCTATCGCCCCTGGGCCAGTTTTACTAGTATTTAATAAACTAGATCGAGTTGGTAGCGATACTTTAAATAAAGCAAAAGAAGAATTTCCCTTGGCATTATTTATTTCTGCCAGCGATCGCCTGGGGCTAGAAACTCTACGTCAAAAGTTATCGCTGTTGGTAGATTATGCAGGAGTGGGAACTAATCAATAAACAATTTATTAATTATTCATTAATTATTAATCGGTGACTGCTTTTAACAATACTTCAGTCAGGGTTAATCCTTGCATATCATCCATGGTAATTGTATCAACAATATCAAACTTTGCTCCAGCTGACTCTAGGCGATCATCAAGGGCTTTGAGAAACTGAGTGGTTTTGCGATCGTTACCCACTTGAATCAAAGAAATACCTAATTCCTCATCACGATCTATTTGTTGAGAGGCTTGAATAATAACGCGCATTACCGCTTTGTAATCGTCAGGTTCCCCATCAGTAACGACGACAATAGTTTCACCGTTAGTTTTAGCTTCTCCTGCGGATTTGCGATCAAAATAATTGTTGACCGCATCAGCTAATACACTGGCTAGATCTGTCCGCCCCATAGGATCGTTTTCCGCATAAATTTTATTTACCTTATCTGCGGTTACGTTATCGTAGCGACGAAAACGTCCAGAAAATAGATATACCGTAATGCCATCAGGGTCGATTTTTTCGCACTCCTGAGCCAGTGCTAGGGTAGAATCTTGAGCGGATTCCCAACGGGTTTTTCCTCCAGGGCGATCGTTGATCGACATACTTCCGCTTTTGTCGATGATTAATGTGTAGTCGCGATCTTCAACGATAGAGGTGTCTGCCATGATGTCACAATCTTGTTTGATGCTAGTTTTCTTTATACAGCCTATTACAAGGTTGAACTGAACTGTCAAAAATCAAAAATTTTCACAGATTTGTTTAAGATATTCCCTAAAGTATTTTGAGTACTTATACTTATTAAGATCGGGGCAATTGTAAACAGATATTGCAACTGCTGGCAAAATATTTGAATATTCTTTGGATCTCGAACTTATCTGAGAAACCTCCGCGATAATTGAAGTTATATCAAAATTTTCAGCCATTTCTTTATAGGAGATTCCGATGAATAACGAGCTACACAAGTATAAAATGATTTGTACTCTGAAATTTGGTGATATTTACGGTCAGATCATTATTTGGTTAATCGTAATTTTTATCAGCCTGGCAACTACTTTGGCATTGTGGAGTAGTACTAGACAGATCTATGCTTTGGCAACAGTAGGAATTGTTTTGGTACTGTCATTACCATTTTTACTATTTGCTTTTGTAACAACCTTGCTCAACAGAATTGAGTTTGTGCCGATGGAAGAAGAGTTGTTCAGCCGTACCGTTGTTCGGGGTTCGAGTTCTGGGAGTTCTGCTTCAGAATCAGCAGTATCTCCTAGTTAAATCGTTTTCTTGGGGAATATATTAGGGATTGGATTAAATAAATTTGCCTAATCCCCTAATTCCCTAATCCCCTAATCTCCTAATTCCCAGTTTCTTTGATTACAAAAGATGCTCAAATTCAGGTCGATCTTTAAGAGATTTGACTACTTGTTTAATGTCTTGGGTCTGGTTTTTGTCTACCACTAGGGTGACGTTGCCATCGCGGACGATTACCACATCATTTAAGCCGATAGTAACGATCACGTCTTCCTTGTTACTAGCATAGATCACCGCATCTTTCGTATTTTTACCAATATGAGTACCCAACTCTACATTATCGCGATCGCCTTTTAATAAACGTTCGACACCATTCCAGTCACCCAGATCATCCCAACCAAAATTAGCGGGAAGAACGTAAGCTAACTTGGTCTTCTCCATCAAGGCATAATCAATACTTTCTTTTTCTATTTCCTCGTAGGCATCGGCACCTTTTTCTGAGAGTAAGCGGAGTAAATCTGGAGCGTATTTGGCTAATTCGTCCAAAACCACCCCTGCTTTGAAAATAAACATCCCGCTATTCCAAGTAAAATTTCCCGTATCAATAAAAGATTGAGCAGTATCGCGATCGGGTTTTTCAGTAAAGCGAGTTACTTTGTAAACGGGCAAACCATCAAAGTCCCCTTTACTTTCTCCTTGTTCAATATATCCGTAGCCCGTAGCGGGCTGGTTGGGAGTGATGCCCAAGGTAACAATAGATGGGTTAGATGCAGCTTCAGCTGCTGCTGCTTGTAAAGTTTTCTCGTAGGCTTGAGTATCTGAGATCCAATGATCGGCAGGGAAAAAACCAATAATGGCATCTTTGCCATATTTTTTGCTCACTTCTAATGTTGCCCAAGCTACTGCAGGAGCAGTATCTTTACCAATGGGTTCGACCAAAATATTAGACTCAGGTAGCTGGGGTAGTTGTTCTTTGACCCCTGCTGCAATGACAGAGGAGGTAATTACCCAAAGATTATTCCAACCTCCTGCCAATTCTAAAAGACGCTCAGCAGTAGCCTGAAGTAAGCTAGTACCACTTCCATCCAAACACAAAAATTGTTTTGGTCTTGTGAGACGACTTACTGGCCAAAACCGCTCTCCTTTACCGCCAGCCAAAATAATTGGGATTAATTGATTTTTCATTAATTCTTCCTAGATGGTAGTGTCACAATTGTGATTTGCTGACTCGATATATTAGTTGATTTAAGGCGATCGCCTTAGGTTTGAACTTGTCTTTTTTGAGGTGGTACTATGTAGATTAAAATTCCATAGCATTCTTCCTTTTAAATGATGACACGCTCTAGATTAGGCAAAAAAGTAATAATCGACAATAACTAGTATGAATTATGAGCGATCGCATAGCGGGGATCGAACCTCATCAAAACCGAAAAATAGCATCATAGCTAAACCTCGAAATAGGATTAAATATACTGAATCTAGAGCGTCTCTTCCTACTGTGGATCAATCAAGTAACAATCACCAGATTATCTTATTTCATAAAATTTTATGGTTTTGGCTGCAACAATCTTCGTGGTTTAATCTTGGTCGGGGTTTTTTTTGGGGCATAGTGGTTGGTTTAACTGCTATGATTTCGGCTACTTTTGGTGTCGTTATCACCAAAGTTGATCTCGTAGAACAAACAATAGCTCGTACTATCGACCGCCATAAGCCACCAGTAGCTTCTGAAGCGTCTAAAGTGCCTAATTTGACTCGTCAGATTAATATCTTAGCGATTGAAGTAGAACCTAGTGACAATCAAGCAATTGAATCTTCTCAAACTTTTGTTGGAGAAAGCAAAACTATTTTGCTCTTGAAATTTCAGCCCAATTCAAAGCGATTTCAGGTAATTAATATTCCCATTGATAGTCGTGTCAAAATCCCTGAGTTTGGCTGGGGTACTTTAGCTGATGCCAACCGATATGGAGGAACAACTTTAGTCTCAGAGTCAGTTGCTCAACTATTAGATGGTATAACTATCGAGCGCTATGTTCATTCTACTCCCCAAACTTTTCAAAAACTATTGGCTAGTGGCAAAATAAAGTTAAATAGTTGCGATCTAATTAGCGAAAATTGTGACCACAAATCTCAACAAGTTTGGCGACAGCAAATAGCAACAGAAACAATTCGCCAACGTCTCAATGTTCCTGGTTATTTAAGTAGTTTTGAAAATAGTTTGATCGAACTTCAGGCAGATTTAGATACCAATCTTTCCTTACGAGAAGTTATGGCGATCGCCAATTTTGTCAAGGATTTAGAGTCAGAAAAAATTGTCGTAAATCAACTGACTCAATCTTCTCAATTACTCGTTCCTCACCTTTCGCGGGTAGAAAATAAATCTACTGTCGATCGCACCTCAATACTTCCACGGACAAAAACAGCCGAGATGTTCGACGCAACCGAAGATATATCGATTGCCGTACAAAATACAACTGAAAATCCTGAATTAGGAATGCGTCTAGTTGCTTACTTGCGGAGTCAAAATTTTCAAGATGTTTATTTGGTAGAACATATCCCGCTAAGATTAGATAAGACCAGAATTATTATTAATCAAAGCCAAATAGCAACAGCTAAACATTTAAAAAATATTCTCGGTCTTGGTGGTTTAGAGCAAAAACTTAGTACTATTGCTCAACCCTTAACAATTCAAATTGGTGAGGATGCTGGCGATTTACTTTTAAATAATAGTATTGGTCAACCTCTAAAATAAAATCAACACCTCACAATTATCAATAATTTTATGATTTCAGCAAAAATAAAACAGCGTTTATTAAATATCTTGGTCGTCATGGCGATTGCTATAGTTTGGGTCTTGCTAGATGCTCATGTTGCGATCGCCCAAGAGAGTACAGTTAACTACACTTATAGCGAAATTCGCCAACAAGACTTTTCTCACAAAGACTTGGTTGGCGGGGTATTTGCAGCAGCAGATGCAAGAGGTTCTAATTTTGAAGGTTCAGACGTTAGTAATTCAATCTTGACCAAAGCCATTTTTATGAATACCAATCTCAAGGACTCTAACTTTACTAGTTCATTGATGGATCGAGTATCTTTTGAAAACTCAGATCTAACTAACGCGATCTTGCGCGATGCAGTAGCAACCAGCACCAATTTTGCAGGAGCGACGATTACAGGTGCCGATTTTTCTGACGCTATTATAGATCGCTATCAAATATACCAGATGTGCGAAAGAGCTTCTGGTACAAATCCTGTTACAGGAGTAGATACTAGATATAGTCTTGGATGTAGAGACTAACTGAATCAAGCAAAATCTACCTTGATTTATACGCCTTGACGTATAAATTCATCGTTTCCTGCCATACTCCTCGATCGGCGATTAATTGTTCTACTGCCTTTTTATATTTAGCTTGCAGCAGTTTTTTTTGTACTGAGGATAAATTTGATAGCGGGTTCCCTCTAGGATAAAATTCTGATTCTATTTTTACCGAACCATAATTGGGACTAATCTTCGATTTTTTATATAGGTGCTTCTTGATCGCAATATTAGGGCGTGTAAAACCAGACTCTTTTAATAAAGTTTGGCATTTTTCAGGAGTCCATAAGGGTCTAATAATATGAGGCAAATCGATACCAAATAGATCCTGGCAAACCTTAACCCTAATTTCAGCTAAGTTAGAACTTTTATCGGGGGTGGTAAACCCCAAGCATCCTCCTGGTTTGAGCCATTCATAACAGCGAGCGAGTATTCTAGGAAGATCGCTAATATAAACTAATGCCGAACAGCAAAAAATAGTATCAAACTGTTGGGTTGCAAACTCAACTAACTCAATATCTGCTTCGATGAGTTCTAGATTGTCAATTTTTAATTTAGATATTTTACTTTTAGCTTGAGCCAGCATTACGGGGGAAATATCCACTCCGATAACAAAACCATCAGGAGCAACCTGCCGAGCAGCAGGAATAGCTACTAAACCCGTACCTGTAGCAATATCTAATATCTGATCTCCTGGTGCGATCGCAACATATTCTAGCAAACGCTGCGCTTCTTGGGGATGAGCGTCACCTTCGTCATCGTAAGCAGTGCGACGAGCAAAAAAATCAACTACCTGTTGTTTATAATTTTCTAACATAGCGATTGATTGTTCAATCTTGACACTTCCCCAGGATAAAATTTTAATAATTCAGCTTTCATACCAACTAGAACGCCATGCAGCCTGAGCTTCTGCTATAGAATAAAGATGTTGATCCGCTTGGTACTTGCTATTTAGCTTGCTAATCTTGCCCACCAGGTTTCTAATTTGACTTCTTTTAGCATTAAGTACGGGATCGCTAAATTCTATCTCTGATAAACGCAAACGCAATAAACTAATTTGAGCTACGTTTTGATTTTTAGTAGGATTTGATTTTTTCTTTTTATCAGTTTCAATCGCCAGATGCAAAATATTAGGTACAGGAGGAAGTTTACGGCTGTTTTTATTTCGGGAACTGCCGTCGGTTTGCAAGGCGACATCAATAATTTTAGCAGGAATGCGATCGGGAATAATTCCTGAATCTTGTAGATGTTTGTTAGCCTTTTTGGATGTCTTATCCAAAATTTTTTTAATTTTTCTTTCTATTTGCTTGCACCACAAAACCAAATGTTCTGGATTGGCAAAATCTATTTTTTGTTTGGGAGACGGTTCGGAAACTTCTGAATCGGATTCTTCCTCTGTCGTTTCAATTTCAATAAATTTTACATTGTCTAGATTCGCCAATTCAGCTTTGATTGATTCTAAATCAATGTCTTCTGAATCATCCATACTATCTTCCGAATTTAATGAATTTAACTCTGGTTGAGTTTTTAGCTGTTTTTTAGCTGCAGGTAAATTTTTAATCAACTCAGCCATCAAATTTAGCTCATTAGCTTCTGGTTCTAATTCTTGCTGTTCGATGACAGCTAATAATTTTGGCTGGATATCGATGCCAATCTGTCTTAAGGTTTGCTGTAGATCTTGTTTGTTACTTAAAGAAAGATCTAAAAATGATTCGGGATAAAATTGGGTGCAAATTTGATAGCTAGCCAAAATTAGCTGTTGTTTGATTGATTGACTCAACAGATCTAAATAGTTGCGATAGCGATCTTGTAGTTCGATCGCAGTTTCGGCTGTAATTGATGCGGTACTATCTAAATCTTGTTTAATTTGCTGAATCGATTTTGTCATTATTGGCAGTCAGGCGAATTTGCTTGGTTTGAGTTTGCTAGTTCGTAGTTATCAATAATCAATTGCTGAATACTTGAATACCTGGCTAGATCATCTTATTCGATCTTTTCTCAAAAGCAAAAATTATCGTCATGTTAAGTTAACAAAAAAGTCGCAAATGTAAATTATACAACTTGCGACCTATACAAAATTTTGATAGCGGATGAAGTTACTTTTTACCTGTAATATCATCTATATCATCAGCTAAGTTAGATTCTTCTTTCTCAATCCCTTCGCCCAAGACAAAGCGAACAAAACGACGAATTTGAATATTCTCTCCCAACAAAGCAATACTTTGTTTGACCAACTCTTCTACAGTAATACTTTGATCTCTAATGTAGGGTTGAGGTAGCAAAGAGATTTCGTTTAAACGTTTATCAATTCTACCAGAAACAATTTTTTCTTTAATGTTGTCTGGTTTACCGCCTAAGTCATCGCGACCCATCTCGATTTCTTTTTCTTTGGTAACTGTGTCTTGAGGAATGTCTCCTACCTTAACAAATTCGACGTTAGGGCAAGCTGCAATCTGCATAGCAATGTTTTTGACCAACTCTTGAAACTCTTCGCGACGAGCCACAAAGTCTGTTTCGCAGTTGACCTCTACCAAAACACCGATTCGCCCGCCAGTATGAATATAGCTTTCTACTAATCCTTCTGCTGCAACGCGACCTTGTTTTTTATCAGCAGAAATAGTTCCTTTCTGACGTAACCATTCGATCGCTTTTTCCATGTCGCCATCGTTTTCAGTCAGCGCTTTTTTGCAGTCCATCATCCCCGCACCAGTTTTTTCGCGGAGTTCTTTCACTAATTTTGCCGATATACCTGCCATATTCTTTCTTTTTTAATTGGTTACTGATGACAAAATAATTTTAAATTATGTTTGCGGAGGCTCAAAGCATCGCCTCCGAATTAACACAGTATTAGAGCTTGCTAGTATGCTACTCTTCTTCGCTGCCAGAATCAGAAGACGCTTCAGCTACAGTTTCGGGTTCGGGTTCGGGTTCGGGTACTGCTGCTTTATCCGAAGGTGTATCTTTTAGGGCTTCTTCTGCACTAGGGTATTCTTCTTCTGCGCTAATACCTTCTTCTAGTTCATCATAGTCATCCTGGTTATCAGGTTGACCGTGACGTCCTTCATAGATAGCATCAGCTAATTTACCGACAATCAGCTTAATAGAACGAATTGCATCATCGTTAGCAGGGATAGCCACATCTGCTACTAAAGGATCGCAGTTGGTATCTAATAGGGAGACAACAGAAATACCTAACTTTTGGCATTCAGCGATCGCATTATGTTCGCGTTTTTGATCGACGATCACGACGATATCAGGTACTTTACGCATGGCTTTAATACCACCAAGATATTTCTGTAGCTTCGCCATTTCACGACGTAAAACCGATCCTTCTTTTTTAGGTCTTTTGTCTAGTCCACCACTTTCTTCTAAATATTCTAACTCTTTGAGTCTTTCTACTCTGGTTCTAATGGTTTCCCAGTTAGTCAACATTCCACCCAACCATCTTTGGTTGACATAGAAAGCTCCACAACGAGATGCCTCTTGAGCAATAATTCCTGCTGCTTGGCGTTTTGTACCCACAAACAAAACTCTTTTACCTTGTTCGGAAGAGGTACGCATATATTCGTAAGCTGATTCCATTAACTGTGCGGTTTGCACTAAGTCAATGATATGAACCCCATTACGAGCAGTGTAGATGTACTCGGACATTCTGGGATTCCAGCGACGAGTCTGATGTCCAAAGTGAACGCCAGATTCTAAAAGTTCTGCAAGAGAAACTACGGGCATATTATTTTTAACTCCTTTTTTCGGGTTAATCCTCCATCCAGGGACATTTTCAATATTTATCAAAAATATTTTTGAGAAAACACCCGAAAGCCTGAATGTGTGAATTTTTTTTGCCTATACAGTTTAGCACTATTGACCGTCTGGTTTTCCAAGTTTTTTGGGCAATATTATTGTTCGGTTATACGATCAACGCGATTGACCAAGCAAGCTCTCCCTCGGCAAACATCGGTACAACATCGCCATACATTGCCGGAACTCGATCGCTTTTGGCTTCTAAAGTGACAGATTTTTGTGGTGGAATTACTCCATAAATTTGTCGAGCATTATCGCAAATAAATGCTTGTAGATTCTCTAGAGCATCGTATTTGGCAAATAACTCTACTAAAACTTGAAGTGCAATTGGTGCAGTAAAGATTCCCGCAGCACAACCACAGGCTTCTTTTTTATCTATTGGATGGGGTGCGGAGTCGCTACCAAACATTAATTTGGGATGAGCTTTTAAAGCTGCATTAAGTAATGCTTCGCGATCTTCGGGTCGTTTGGCAATAGGTTTACAAAATAGGTGTGGTCTTAATAATCCCCCTGCCAGATCGTCTAAAGTAATAATCAGGTGATGTAATGTTACCGTGGCATAAATATTTTCATGGCGATCAAGCAATTTCACCGCATCTGCTGTAGTAATATGCTCCATAATTATTTTGAGACGAGGAAACTTTTGCGCTAGATGTTCAAAAATTGGCAGAAATAGCCTTTCACGATCTAAGACAAAGCCGTGGGTTTCTCCATGTACCAACAAGGGAATTTCTAATTCTTCCATGTATTTGATGGTGCTTTCTGCGCGATCGATCGCGTCAACTCCATTTTCACTATTGGTAGTCACCCCCGCAGGATAAAGCTTGATGCCTAAAATATGAGGTTTCAGTTGTTCTAGTTCCTCATAGCTATACTGCTTGAAAAAAACCGTCATGTAAGGCTCAAAAGTATCGCCAGCGACAATTGACTCAATTTCTCGCCTATATCCCAATAGACGCTCTAAATTGTCTACTACAGGGACTAAATTTGGCATTACTACCCCTCCTGCAAAAGAATGTGAACTATGAGGAATTACTGTTTGTGCCATGGCACCTTCACGGAAATGAAGGTGCATATCTAAAGGAGATTGGAGAGTTATTGTTTTAATTGGCTCGACCATTATTTAAAGTTTTGCGTATTTGTAAAATTAGATTAAGCTAACCTAGATCCATGACGCAATAGATAGAATAAATACTTGTCATTATCTATGGTCATCAATGTCAGCTCAAGTAGTTAATATCTTATCTGCTGAAGAATTCCGCCGTACTATCAATCGTTTAGCTTCAGAAATTGTCGAAGTATCAGGAGAATTATCAGAAATAGTTTTATTGGGTATCCATACCAAAGGTGTTCCCTTAGCTCATTTGTTAGCCAAACAGATCGCCATACTCGAAAACACCGAAGTTGCCGTAGGTGCGATTGACGTAACATTTTATCGCGATGACCTCGATAAAATTCGCACCCGTATTCCCGCTAAAACTAAAATTCCTTTTGATGTGACAGGCAAAACCGTAATTTTGGTTGATGATGTAATTTATAAAGGTCGTACTATTCGCGCTGCACTTAATGCTATTAGCGAATATGGTAGACCTCAGTTAATTAGATTGGCTGTATTGGTCGATCGCGGACACCGAGAGTTACCTATTCATCCCGATTTTACAGGGAAAGATTTACCTACTGCATCCGAAGAAAAAGTCAAAGTCTACTTTCATGAAGTTGATGGTAAAGATGCGGTAGAGTTACTTAAAAATTTGGACTAGGATATTTTTAGTCAGTATTCTATAGGCTATATTTATGTTACAAAGTTTTGTAACCCCTTGCCATGACCTATAGCCTGAGAATTGCCGATCTTCCTCCTAGCGAACGTCCCCGTGAAAGACTGATGGCAATGGGAGCAAAAAATCTTTCAGAAACCGAATTACTCGCTATTTTGATCAGTACAGGACAAACTAGAGGTAATTTATCAGCAATTGGATTGGCTCAACACATATTGCAAGAATTAGGTACATATCGACGCGCGCCTTTAGATGTCTTGCGGGAAGTACATCCCCGTGAATTAATGAGGATTCCTGGGATTGGTCCAGCTAAGGCATCGACAATTATTGCGGCGGTAGAGTTGGGCAAGCGGACTTTTAAATTTAGACCCAATGAAAAAGTTACCGTAGACAGTCCGACTTCGGCTGCTGCGGTATTGAGTAATGATTTGATGTGGCAAAGCCAGGAGCGTTTTGCCGTATTGATGTTAGATGTAAAGAATCGGTTGATAGGCAGTAAAATCTTAACTATTGGTACGGCAACGGAAACTTTGATTCATCCGCGAGAGATATTTAGAGAAATAGTACGTCAGGGAGCGACTAAATTAATCATTGCCCATAATCATCCATCTGGCAATTTAGAACCATCTCCCGAAGATCTAAATTTAACCGAGCAATTACTACAGGGTTCGCAATATTTGGATATTCCACTGTTAGATCATTTAATACTTGGTAATGGAGATCATTGTAGTTTGCGTCAGGGAACAGATTTGTGGCAGCGTTTTCCTCAAAGAGAATAATTTGGAAATTGTGAATTACTTATACCCAATAGAAAATAGAATGGGACACTTTTTGTAAGGGGGAATGGCTGTTCACCCCTACCCGAACCTTATTTGTGGCAAACATTAATTGAATTGGTATTACGAATCATCAAATAAACTTATCCTAATTTAACTTTGTACGGCTATAACTAAGCTGTAAGCTAAATTGTTAATTTCTCATGTCTGCACAAGACAATAGTCAGCATAATGAAAACTTTAAACCAGAACGCTATGATTCTTGGTTGAGTTTGGAACTATATATTAAAGCTAATAATCCTAACTTATTAAAAGGTTTAGATAAATGGTTAGAGTTGGATTTGATAGATAGATCGCAAGTAATCGACCTTTGTCGTCGTAATCTAACCTGTACTTTACCTGAAACAGAAGTAATTATAGCCGATTTAGAACGGGAAAATGTAGCCGAAAATATTGTTGAACCACAATTAACCAAAGTTGCATATAAGCCGAGTATTATTAGTCAGGTTTGGCAAGGATTTTTAGATGAATTAAGTATTCGTTGGTTATTATTTTTAGGAACATTTTTAGTTGTTGTTTCTTCTGGAGTTTTGGCAGCTAGCCAATGGCAGAATTTCTCTCGATTGGGTCAATATTTAATTCTTTTAGTATATACTTTGGCTTTTTGGGGTATTGGCTATTGGTCGAGTAAACAAAACCATTTACAGTTAACGGCTCAAACTTTAAGCGCGATCGCTATATTATTAGTTCCGATTAATTGTTGGGCGATTAGTTATTTTGGCTTGGGTAATAATATTTTAGAATGGATTACCTTAATCATTTCTTTGATAATTTTAACCGCGATTATTTATGGGCAGTCAAAAATAAATCCTAAATACAATCGCTCTTTCTTTAACCCACTTTTTTTGGGGTTGAGCTATTTACATTTAGGCTGGCAGTTTATTGATTATGCTCCTCTAATTGTTTATGGCAGTATTATTATTGTCGGCGCGATCCATTATTTATATTTACTAACTCAGCCAAAATATCCTTTATTAAATTTATTATTTTTATTTTCCGCTTGGTATTTATTATTAGCTAGAGCCTTATTAGTTAATACAGATTACTTTGCCGATTTATCACTAGCGATCGCAATTTTGGGCTGGATTTTTGCCACTATTTATTTAGCTGGGGAAAAACAAATCAAAGCTAATCAATTAGAAAAAAATGTAACCGCAGCCCAGCTAACAGATACTTTTATTAGTAAAGTATGCCAGGTAATTAGTGTTCTTTTGTTGGTTATAACATGGTCGATATCTATTCTGGCAGGGATATTTGCTGACTCTTTATTCTTTTGGCAAACAGTTGGTATTAGTCTTTTAGCAATTCATTTGTTTAGCCAACGACTAACTATGAATTGGCGTAAACGAGACTTAACGGCGATTTTCTTGATCGGCTTACAAACTTTATATGTAGCCAAAGAATTAATTCCTTCTAGTTTACGCAGTAATGCTTTAGATTTAGCAGTCAATATTAGTCAAACAGAATATCTTCCTGAGTCAGTCTTGGGCGTAACTCTCTTTCCCTACGTTATTTTATTTGTGGCGATCTCCTCTTGGTTATATCGTCAGCAAAAAGTTGAATTGGCAAGCTATGCAGAAACATTAACGATGCTGTTGGGTATAGGTTTAACTATCTTGAGTCTATCTAATCCTGCCTGGCGATCGCTCAATTTTCTATTCTCTACCCTTACCTTGGGCTATGTAGCCTATATCCGTCAGCCCACCAGAATTACCTTGGTTTATGGCACTCATTTGCTGGGATTAATTACCATCATTAACGGTGTTGATGTTTTGATACCTAATCTTCCTCAGCCTGTTTGGGGTAGTCTCTTGGTTGGGTTGATGGCAGGGGAATGGTTTATTTATCAACACCAACTAAAATTTAACAGAATTAAATCTAGAAATAATTTCCAGTCTGTTTTAATAACAAGCTGTTGGTATGTAGGTTTATTATTAGCCGCTGCTAGCTATCTTTGTTTTGTATCTTATGTAGGCGATCGCTATGGTTCTAATTCAAGATTTCTTACTTATGTTTGGGGTTTGATCTGGCTAGTTACTCCAGGGATGTTAACTTGGCTAGCAAAACATACCCGCAATATACAGCAGCGTCGCGATCGCACTACTCTAAGTTGTATTGCATTAATTATTATTCAAGGATTAGTTTGGGGGCATCCGATAACTAGAACGATCTCTTTGAGTATGGCGATCGCTTTAATGTTTGGTAATACTTTTCATCTACGTCGCACCTGGGTTGCCGTAATTCACCTTGGTTTTGGATTGGCTTTGATCCTCAATATTTTGAGTAACTTTATCAATAATGAGAATTGGTTAATAGTAGGTGCGGTAATTATTCCCCTCCTCTACCAATTACGCAAATATTTAAAACGACTAGCCAATACTCCCAAATTTGACTATGTCTCTCAACGCACTGCCCACGGTATTTTAGGAGTGGGCAGAGAAACCAGAAATTTCAAATTAATCCGTAAATATATCCAAGCAGCAGACTATTGGGCGATCGCTTTAGTTGGTATTGAGGTTGTTACCCTCAGTTTGATTTATACCAACCTCACCTCTTTTAATAGCTATTTTGCTTACATTACCGCCACCGCTATAGTCTTAATCGCTTTAATCTGGCGTTATCGACTCCAACCCAATAATTTAGTTTTATATACTGTAGCTTGGCTAATCGAGTTACTCGCGGTAGGAATAGTTTCGTTACTAGGTGGCAATGGTTTTAGCTTCGCTGTTACTAATATAGTTTTAGGATTAATTGCTTGGAGTTTGATTGCAAAATACGCTTTTAGTAAATCCTCTGGGGTAAGTTTGAACTTGACTTATATTCCCCTCATTTATGCTGCCCTGGGAATGTTTTGGCGACTTGATTTTTACCATACCTATACGGGGATTATTACCCTGGGAGCAGCGTTTATCTTAATCAATACTCCACAACCAGATCGTCAGCTAAATCTATTTACCAACTACTTGGGTTTTGCTGGTATCTCTTTAGGTATCTATGAAATAGTTATCTACCAGATGCAGCAGTCATCAGGGGGTAGTGCAGCCGATGGTTTGACAATTTTATCTTTAGTGGCAGCAGCGATCGCTTTTAGTTATCGTCTGGGGGCGTGGTGGTATCGTCAACGCCAACATACTGCTATTTTCGGCTTTAGCCTGTCTAAAATTATTTTAGTGGCTCATATTCATTGGGCAATTAGTAGCGTTTTCAAAATCATTGCTGCCAGTATCGCCATTGAAACTACCACACCCCGTCTCACGCCCCTAAGTATTGCTACTAGCCTTTGTCTCGGTTCTTATGCAGTAATTCAGGGCAAGGATCGCGATTTAGATACTACTTCAGATCAAGCAAATGATTGGTGGGTATATGTAGGGTTAGTAGAAATTGTTGCCACTTTGGTTTATAGTCGGCTCATTATCAACAGACTGAGTTTTTTCGATCCTTGGCGTATTATCTTTACCTGCGCGATCGCTTTATTAATCTATCAAATACCCTGGCAAAATCTAGGCTGGCGGGTAACTCCTTGGCAACGGGCGGCTGCTATCTCCCCTGCATTGATGGCTTTAGTAACAGCAGAAGATATTTCCTATTTGAGCCTTTTCGCTACTGCTGCTTTTTATCTACGGATTGCCTTTTATCAAAAAAATATCCGCTGGAGTTATATTAGTCTGGGGTTTATCAACTGGGGCATTATTCGACTAGTATGGCAGTTGAATACAGAAGCGATCTGGCTGGCGGGAATTATCAGCCTATCAATTTTGTATATCGCTCAATACGATCCTTACTTTAAATCTCAATATACAAAACGCCATTGGCTGCGCTCAATTGGCTGTGGTGTAGTTTGTGTTGTTGCCCTATTTTATCAAGATCCTGGCATTATTCCTGGTGCGATCGCTTTTAGCCTCATCTTTCTTGGCTTAGGTTTAAGAATTAGAGCTTTATTATTTTCTGGAACTATTACTCTTGTTTTGACCGTTCTTTACCAACTTATAACTTTGGTTCTAGCTTATTCTTTTTTAAAATGGGTAGTTGGTTTGTTGGCAGGAATCTTCTCCATTATTGTTGCGGCTGGCTTTGAAAAGAATCGTGATAACTTAAAGACTAAATTTAGTAACTACACCAACAAACTACAAAATTGGCAATAAAAAACGTGAGTTCGGGTTAAGAATAAAATTTGGTAACTCAACTTTCTTTTTTTTCCAATCCCAGGTGCGCGTTCCCACCCTCGCCAGTTCCTTCAATGGGCGGAACACCACGGGGCATATAAATCCTGCGGGAAACCCACCCGAACAGCCCCTCCACAACGAACTGGCTTCGCAACAGACTGTCTCGCAAACGGCTTGAGAAGCCCAGGGATCGCACCTAAAAAAACCAAAATGTCTAGTAGATAAACCCCTCTGTGTTTCTTCCTCTGTGTCCTCCGTGCCTTATCCGAAGGTGTATCCGCGATTGGCCGTGGTTTATCAAAAAAACCTAAATGGGCAAGGAAGTAATTAGAGTTTGAGCTTCCACGCGAACTCACATTAAAAATAGTTGCAAATTACTTTGATTCATAAGTTGCAACTATTTTCCCTAGAACATTAAAATAATCGTAATCAACCAAATTCAACTACCAAGCCCAAGATGTTATTTGATTCACAAGCTCAGTAATTCTATAGCTTTGAGCATTTGCATTAGGCATTTTGGATGATTTTCCACCTAAATTTAGAAACAAATAAATACAAACAGTGGTAATTATTGCTAACAAAATTCTTTCTATCATTAGTTTTCCCTATTAAAGCCCGCCCCTAATAATAAGTATCTGCTATTTAGATAATCTGAGCTAGAAAATTGTTAATAAATATACGTTGTTTTGGCAAAAATTTAAAATTACTTTACGAATTTTGGGATATCGTCAATATTTAATCAATCTACTTTTTTAAAAGCTAATTAATTATCTCGATTCAAAAATATTTCTTTTGCTGAAAAAACGACCTTTACGATTGAGATTAAACTTTTGACGGAAAATTAGGACAAAAAATGCCACGTCTTCCACTAAATATCTTTTCCACAATCTGCCTGGCTCTAAAATAAGTCTATAGAGCCACTCCAAACCCACCGAACTCATCCAAGCAGGGGCACGACGTAGATTTCCTGCCTCAAAGTCAATAGTTGCGCCAATCGCCATAAAAGTTTTGATTGTTGTCAAACGAGAGCGATATTGGCAAATCCATTTTTCTTGTTTAGGTGCGCCAACACCTACTGCTAGGACGTTAGCACCAGAATCAGCAACAATATCAATAATTCTCTGACACTCTAGGGGATCATTTTCAAAACCAAATGGAGGGGAATAGTTTCCTACCACCATGTTACGACCAACTTTGGCGTTGATATTGTGACGTGCTTGTTCGCCAACACCCTCTAAACCACCTAATAAAAATATTTTGACATCTTTGTCATTGCTATAGCGACGATAAAAAGCAGGAAACAAATCCGAACCAGAAACTTTTTCGCGAATTGGCTGTCCCAAAAAGCGAGAAGCATACATAATCAACTGACTATCACAAACTCGATAGTCTGCTTCTTGGTATACCCGATAAAACTCGCGATCTTTTTGTAATTTAACTAGATGATCGACGTTAGGTGTAAACACTACTCCACCTATTTTGAGCCTTTCTAACAGCTCTTTCATCCCCATATTATCGATCTGAATACCTAATATATTGATTCGCTTTGCTTTCATAGCTTTTATAAGATCTCTGTATAACTTTTAGTGAATATTATTTTGGTGTTGTAATCTTTTTTATGTCTAAAATTTTTAATTTATGCTCTAAATATTTATAACTAAAAAATTTATATGAGAAATAGCATTAATAATTCTAGAGTTAAGAATATATTGGTGCATTACAAATACAAAAGTATCTAATTTTCAACATAACGATTTAGTTAACTACCTAAAGCAATTGAGTGGTTTTCTTAATGTAATTTGATGATTAATCATGTAAATAAACAGTTATCTAGCTTATTTAAGTAAAACTCGATTGATTTAGACTCGTAGTATTCACTTAAGTACATATTACAGTATGCACCATTAATTTAGTTGGACTACTATGTAATTATTCAGTAAAGTTTCCTGAGTTAATAGGTCTTCGACAGTGATACGTAGGTATCTTTGGGGGTCAATATTAAATATTATTTTCAAGCGATCACTTCCAGGATTTCCGACAGGATTTAAGATGGCAATTGTCCTAGCTCCTTCACTATCATTTAACGGCTGAACGACAGTACTGTTAGCGCTTACAGCGCGCGTGATCAAGCGATCCCCATCAAAGTAAACCTCTGTAGTTGCACCTAGATCGGCAAGTTCGCCGATAATTAACTCCAATTGAGTTTGATTTGGGGTAGAAGCTCCCAACACTATTTCTACTGGACGTTGTGTTGGATAAGGCTGTCCCATTTTAATAATAGGATGCCAATCATGACGGTTGGCACGACGATTCCAATAACGGATACCGTAACTATGATATAAAAAGTCTTGTATTTCAACAGTTTGAGCTACTTGCAATGCTCCTGTAGCGATCGCTTCAAAATGCTGCTGATTCTTTATCAAAGCTTCATCAAAGTACTGTTTGACCCATTGTTGCACTATAGGTATTTTTACAGAACCACCGACTAAAAGAATACCATCAATGTCCGTATTTTCCACACCATTACGTGTCGCCTGTTGTAAAACCTCAGTCATCAGATCGTCGAGACGACTCAAAAAACCCTGCTGCTCTAAAATTTTTTCAAAAGATGAACGATCTAGCTCCAATTTGTAAGTTTCTAACGTTTCATCGTCAAAATAAACCTCTTGAGCCGATGTTGCTTCAGAAAGCTTAATTTTTAGTCTTTCTGCTAAACGAGTAATAATTGCCGACTTTGGTAAATTTTGAGTGTCAGCAAAATAATCCACCAACCAATTATCAATATCCGCACCGCCCAAATTTATCCCTGCTTTGGCAATAACGCGGGCGGTATTCTTTTGTTGGGCGGAGTTATCACCCAGCATCTTTTTACCCCATTTGAGGATATAACCGCGAGTAAGATCGCTCGTGGCAGGAGATAACTTTACTAGGGATAGATCGATTGTTCCTCCACCAAAATCCACTACTAGTAGCAATTCTTGATCCGCAGCACCATAACCTAATGCAGCAGCAGTTGGCTCGTCTAAAATTCTAATTTGCTCTACTGCCAAAGACTGACAAATACCCATCAACCAATTGCGATAAGATTCAAAACTGTCTACAGGTACAGTTAATACTAAAGATTGCAGATTTTCTTGAGTTTCCCCTTGAAGATTGGCAATCAATTCTCGTAAAAACCATTCTCCAACCTGCTCAAAAGATAAAGTCTTGCCATCTAACTCTGGTAAAAAACCCTGAATATCTGTCCCAATTCCCCGTTTGAAACTGCGAAAAAAACGTTTATCATTGGCAAAATCCAAACCGCGATCGCGTACTGTTTGTCCTGCAACAATCTGCGACTTTTGAGCATCTTCGACATATACCAAACTGGGGATTAAAGGCGGTAATGCAGCTAACTCTTGGGACAAACCAGGTAGCCGAACCAATTCTGCCTTATCCGTAGCGATATTCCAACGAGCGATCGCCGTATTACTAGTACCAAAGTCAATTGCATAAGAGCTAGTTAAGTCAGAATTACTTACCATTGCAGAAAATTAAAGCCAAGGGATTGTGTCTACTTATTGCAAATTACTCTACCGTGTTTTACCAAAAAACTAAAAACTAAAAAAACTGATTATCATTTGTTTATTCGAGAAGAAAATATAAAACAAGACGATAAAAAGTTATGACTACAGCATCACGAAAGATTACCTTCGATTATATTGATTTAAAGTCTTTGCCCGCCGTCTGGCAAATTGCCGCCGAAAAATTTGGCGATATCATCGCTCTTAAAGACCCTCATGCTAAACCAGAAATAGCAATTAGCTATCAAGATTTAGCGATTAAAATTCAGCAGTTTGCTACGGGTTTACAAGCATTGGGTATACAACCCCAAGATAAAGTAGCCCTGTTTGCCGATAATAGTCCCCGTTGGTTTATTGCCGATCAGGGGATTATGACTGCAGGTGCAGTAGATGTGGTGCGCTCTGCTGGTGCAGATTCCCAAGAGTTGCTTTATATCTTAGAAAATAGCGACAGTAATAGTCTGGTGGTTGAGGATTTGAAAACCTTAACTAAACTAAGCGATCGCTTGAATAATCTGCCTATTGCCTTAGTTATTTTATTGAGCGATGAAACCCCTGATGAAACAACAGCAATTAAGACAGTTAATTTTAGTCAATTAATGGAGTTGGGCAGCAGCAACACCCTACAGCCAGTAGAGCAAAACAAAGATACCTTAGCCACCTTGCTCTATACTTCTGGAACAACAGGAAAACCGAAGGGGGTAATGCTGTCTCATGGCAATCTCTTACATCAGGTAAACTATGTCAAAACTGTTTTTCAACCCACCCCTGGAGCAGTTTTACTCTCTATTTTGCCCAGTTGGCACGCTTATGAACGAGCAGCAGAGTATTTTTTCTTGGCTCATGGTGGTACACAGATTTATACATCAATTCGCTATTTTAAGCAGGATTTAAAACAGTTTCAGCCTACCTATATGGTGGGTGTTCCCCGTCTGTGGGAATCTCTCTATGATGGAGTCCAAAAACTGCTAAGTAGTCAGTCACAATCCCAACAAAAGCTGGTCAAATTCTTCCTTAAGCAGTCAGAAAAATATATTACTGCCAAACGTATTGCGGATAATACCAGCCTAGAACATTTTAATGCTTCTAGCATCGAGCGATCGCTGGCAGATCTTAAGGCGGGATCTTTATATCCCATTCACGCTTTAGCAGATAAGCTAGTTTATCGTAAAATCCGCGATGGTGTGGGTAACATTGAGGCAGTCTGTAGCGGTGGAGGCTCTTTGGCTAAATACCTCGATGATTTTTATCAAACTGTAGGAATTGATGTCTTTGTTGGTTATGGACTAACAGAAACTTCTCCTATTACCAATGCCCGCACTCCCCAACACAACGTCAGAGGTTCTGCGGGTAAGCCTTTACCCCAAATTGCGATTAAAATTGTCAATCCCGAAACTCGCGCAGCATTACCCCAAGGAGAAAGAGGATTAGTCTTGATTAAGGGTGATGCGGTGATGCAGGGCTACTATAATAACCCTGAGGCGACAGCTAAAGCGATCGATGATGATGGTTGGTTTGATAGTGGGGATTTGGGTTGGGTAACTCCTGATAATGATCTAGTGCTGACGGGTAGAGCAAAAGATACGATTGTTTTAACTAATGGCGAAAATATCGAACCCCAACCAATTGAAGATGCTTGCGTGCGGAGTGTTTATATCGACCAAATTATGTTGGTAGGACAAGATCAACGAGCTTTGGGCGCGTTAATTGTACCTAATTTTGAAACTTTGCAGCAGTGGGCAACACAACAAAAACTAAATCTTAAATTACCTACCCCAGATAGTACCCCTGAAGAAGTAGCCCAAAGCGATCTTAATGATTCAGCGGTGGTCGATTTATATCGCAGTGAATTAACTCGCGAAGTCAAAAATCGCCCTGGTTATAAAGCCGACGATCGCATTACCGATTTCCGCTTTATCGGTGAACCTTTTTCTCAAGATAATGGCATGATGACTCAAACTTTTAAGGTTAAACGTCCTCAAGTTCGAGAGCAATATCAATATTTGATTGATGAAATTTTTGCTAACTAGACTCTAGAGCTAAACAAACCTTAGGAGATTACTTTAACAATAGCGATCTCCTAAAACCATAAATTATCACTTCTCAAACTTGGAGATTAGATCGTCAATAGCTCTTTGAAACGTTGGTATTGAAAGCCCACCTAAATCATAACTACATTCATAAGCTGGCTCTCTATCATAATTTTTTAAGGTAATTATTCTGACATCTACTTTGGCAATTTGGGGATTGGAAAATACGGTTATTTCCAGCTTTGATTTTTTTCCTTTATAAAAATAACAAGGTGCTTCTGGGAGATATACCCGAGTTTTCTGGAACTTGTGGTCTAAAAAATTTATTACTGAAGCAGAGTTATGATTAATAGCTTGTCGTTTTCGTTCGTCTAATGCTTTCATAAGTTTAAATAAATTTATATTTTTTAAATAGATTTATGATGAATAATCCACAACGTACCATTGTGCTTTTACTTTGAAGGGCAACCAGAAAAATAAAATGTTACAAGTTGTTAGAATAGATAGACGAATGCACCATTTTTGTGTTCTTTTCATGTCTATGAATTGAAAAAATAATGGGTTTAATAGAGTTATCTTATAGCGATTAGGAGTATCTTTTCTAGTATTTGTATTTCATAGTAAATAGTTTTTCTAAGGCTTTATTTATGCCCATGTCTACTCTTCTTTTTAGAAGATAGTAGAATCTCCCTCGGCAGCTTCTTTTGTTTGAGCCTTCTCCAAAGTATCAGCGAAATCATAAAATACTCGATTTCCTTCATCAAAACTTGGTTTTTTCGCAGTTCTAGTTAAAGCTTCATTTTGATCGGGAGCTTCCCGAAAAGCCATGAAATCTGCCAAAACTTCGTTGGGATCGTCTTGAGTTTGTAGAGTAAATAGTAGATCATCTTCTTCGCATTTGACATCAATCTTTTTAGTGCTACAAACGACATTTACTTCTCGATCGCTAATCCAATGGGCGCGATCAACCGTAATATATCCTAGAGAATCACGATCGTGTATAGTTTGAAATCTTTGAGAAATCTTTTCACAGCGTTTTTGAGGAGTCCATTCGCCACCAAAATATTCATTGTTGGGATCGAAATAGATCACTGGTAATGGTTCAGGTAGTTTGGGGTTATTGACTACTGTTGTGGGTACTGTTTCTCCATTTAATTGGCTCGTTCCACAAGAAAAGGTTACTCGATCCAAATTACTATCAGTAGCATCTGCTTGATTTTCTTGACTACAGGCAGAACTAACAAATAACAAACCACAAATAAGCAAGGACAAATATTTTAGATTCATAATTTTAGAAGTTTTTCAAACTATATTTGTAGACTAGATCGAGTTAAACATAGTACAAAAGGGGTTTTAGCTGTTAATGAAGAACCAAATATTGTATTAAAGCGTAATAAAATTCACTCTTTAACTGTTTGGCATTTTTATAAATAACCCCATAATTCTTAAAGATTTGGCAAGTTGCGAAGGAAGCTCCAGGCTATATAGTGAAAAGATGTGTAGGACAAGTTATTTATGAAGGAAATAATTGGAGGACATTACCAAATAGCCCAAGAGTTGGCTAGTGGAGGTTTTGGTCAGACATATATAGCTAAAGATATTCATCTTCCAGATAAACCCCTGCGGGTAGTAAAACTCCTCAAACCCCTAACCACAAAAGGTTCAGACATTGTTCCCTTAGCTAAAGATCATCCTACTTTTCATATTGCTCAACGCCTATTCAATCAAGAGGCTCAAACCTTATACAAATTAGGAGTACACGACCAAATTCCCCAGCTTTTTGGTCATTTTGAAGAGGGAGAAGATTTTTTTCTTGTTCAACAGCTAATCGAAGGTGAAAGTATTAGTGAAGAAATATTAAACAAACAATTAAGCCCAACACAAACAATTGATTTATTAATTGATATCTTGACTCCTCTAGCTTTTGTACACCAGCAGAAAGTTATTCATCGAGACTTAAAACCCGATAATTTGATTCGACGAAATAGCGATCGCAAGATTGTCTTGATTGATTTTGGTGCAGTCAAAGAAGTTATTTCCTCAACAACTATTACCGATCGCCCAGCTCGAACAATTGCGATCGGTACTCCTGGTTATATGCCCATGGAACAAGGTAACGGAAAGCCAACTTTGAGTAGTGATATTTATGCCGTGGGCATGATTGGTATTCAAGCCTTAACTGGTTTGCACCCCACTTTAATTGCTAGCGATCCGATGACGGGAGAAATTCAATGGCAAGATGGTATTGAAGTCGATTCCAAGCTGGCAGCAATCATCAATAGAATGATTGCTGAAGATTTCCGCCAACGTTATAAATCGGCACAAGAAGCCTTGGAAATAGTCAGCACCTTACAAAACAAACCTAACAGTAGCTCCCTAAAGTCTCAACCGATAGAGACTTTTGTAATTGACAATAAAACCACAGAGATTGATAGCTCTATTGTCACAAGTAAGATTAATAAAAAATTGATGCTATCTATAGTTTCTTTGATTTTGGTGGCGATCGCAGGTTATGTAATTTTCACTCGCACCCTAAGTTTGAACACTAATGAAAATGAAACACCATCTTCAGAAATAAATCCCAATGAACCAGCATTCTAATTTGATTCTCCGATCAAACTAAAAGCAGCCCAATTATAAGGCTCTTTATGCTCTTTCATCGTCTCTAACATGGCACTTCGCAAAGCTTGAGCTTTATTTTCTTCCTGTTCGAGATTTTCATAAAATGCTGTCATCAAAGTTGCGGTAGGTGCGTCAGGAATAGTCCATAAAGATGCTACTACACTAGGCACTCCCGCAGAGATAAAAGAACGAGATAACCCAATTACTCCATCCCCTCTAATATCACCTCTAGCCGTCTCGCAAGCACTCAATACAACCAGTTCCGCATTAAGCTGAAGATCGAAAATTTCGCTAGAAGTCAACCAACCATCATTACTATTATCGGGAGTAAGTGCGATCGCGCCAGGAAGATCTAATCCTTCGATATCATTATGCTCGATAACAGCGTGAGTAGCAAAATGTAATCTGTTGGATTGAGATATTTGTTCGCGAATCGAGGTTTCTGTGGCTTTACTGCCAAGAACAGGCTCAATCTTTAAAATTTGAGCAATATCTTGTGCTTCTTGCTCTGCTCCTGGCAAAGAAACTAGATCGGCTGGCATTTCAGGATTTCCCACCACCAATGCTACTTTAGATGCAGAATCTTTTTGTTGTAATGCTTTATTTTTATCATTGGCTAGGGCTAAAAATTCAATGGCAGGAGAAGTAGAAATAGTATGTCGTTGAATTAAATATTTACCCCACCAATTTTGTAATGCGGCAAAAGGCACGAGAAACATAGTCTCGTGAGGAATAAACACTACCTCTGCATTTTTATCTTTGGGTAAAGACTTGGCAATCGGATCGATTAGTAATTTGTGTAATTCTTTCAAAGATTCTGTGTCAGAAGAACCTGAAGCCACGCCTTGATGCCAATTATTAGTTAAGTCTGCCAACGAAGTATCTCTTTTACTGAGATCGACTTCTTCAGATACAACCTCTCCCGTAGGTTGAACTACCCAAATTAATAACTTATTTTCTTTGCCTTGAAATTTACCAAAGCTATTGTCACGAATAATTGAGTATTCAACGATGGTGACATTTTTCTGTTGGGCTATTTGTTTTATTGCTTCAATTTTAGGAGATTTTATGGCGGGTGCTGCCGATTGCTTCACTTCATGTCCGTATTGTTCGCAATTTACTGCTTGTTGCATGTATTTAAGCTGTTCTGGAGTCAATTGATGGCTCTGTTCACTCCAATATTGACAAGCATTACCCATCGGATTTGATGCGTCTATAGAAGTTGTGGAGTTAGAAGCAAATTTGTTGCTAAATAAATCTATAGTGACACGAGCGCGCCCCGATTCAGAAGCTTCTAGAGCTTTTTCGGGAAGATTATTATCAATTAGAACTTGTTGTAATAAAGCAGCAGTAGAAGCTGAAGTTTCAAAGGTTTCTACATTGTCTTTTTTGCTATTGTGGTAATCATTTATATTAAAAGCAAATTGCGATCGATCAATTGAATTATTTGAACTAGTTCTCTCATCTCTTGAACCCTCGAAAGCTTCATAGGCTTTTCTTAGATAAGTTTCTGACTCTGATAATTGCTTTAGTTTCCATAATGCCGTTCCCATCAATGCGCTGGCATCCCCTAAATCGTCTTGATCTAAAGAATCAGCATCAACCAAAATCTTTTCTGCATAATTAACTGCTTGTTTATAGTCGCCCATCGCACCGTAAACATTTCCCTGAGATAAATATGCTAGTTGAAGATCTCTTGTGTCGTTAGTTTCCGTTGCTAATGCTTCTAAATCTTGAAAATATTTTAAAGCGCGATCGTTATTTCCTTGCTGGTAATGAGCCCTGCCCAAAAATAATAAAGTTGCAACATCAACAGAGTCGGGCGTATCTTTACTTTCTAAAAGAGCCAAACGCTGTTCTAAAATATCGATACTTTGTTCATATTGAGCTTCACTAAAATTAGATATCCCTTGCATTAACAATACATTCAACTGCATATCTATATTTCCACTGTCTTCAGCAATTTTTGCTGCTTGCTCAAGCTTGGGTATAGCATCATCATGATTGTATTTAGAGCCAGACAATCCCGCCTGATATAGCAATGCAGCAGCATCGGTTTGCTGTTCGTCTTCGGCGGTGGTTTCTAGATCGGGTGAAGATGTATCGGTAGATTCTAGAGGAGACTGAATTGGTTTTGACGTTGATTTTTCTGGTTTAGAGCTACAAGAAACTAAAATACTACTTAAGACGAGAAGTAAAAAAAATCTATTATTAAAGGATTTCATAGAGCATATTTTTCAAAATATTACTCAGAAAGTATCATGGCAAATTAGTAATACAAATCATCTACACAATCAATTAAGACTCTTCAACACAAGAGTTAATGAAAGTCTCAAAATTAGGTAATCAGCTATTTTACTCGTGAGAAGGCGATCGCACTTTCACAGCCAGATTAATTCGGGGGCTCGATTTACTGTCCCCCAAACGATCGCATTTTGCTCGAAAAGATTACCCAAGGCGATCGCACTAGGGCGATCGATACCTAAGATCACAAGACTAGTTTCTGGAGTCCAAGCACCAGTTTTGTCTTTACCTACAGCAGCATAAGTAGTTAATTGACTAGATTTTGTTGCTTCGATTAATTGTTGGTGGCGTTGTTGATTTTCTGATTCAGATAAAGGTTGAGAATAAGGGTTCGCAGCAGTAATGAATGCCCAATTATCACAGTTGTGTTTTTTTAAGAGCTTATTAAGCTGAGAATTATACTCGCCAATAGATAGGCTAATAGTTTCACCATCAATGTAAGCTTGATAAATTGCCTGTTGGTATACCACCTTCAGGCTGGCAATTTCGGCTGATGTTAATGAAGGTTTAAATTTTTTCATAATTCATAATTGTTATCGATCCGCTCAAATAAAATTTCTGCCAAAAATAGTTTTATTAAGCTACAACTATAAAGATTAAAAATTCAGGAAATAACCTAGTCTGATTGAAAAACAGCCTGTACCCTGAACTATGAAACAATTAAGGAGTCAAGATCTTGGATTATTCTAACGCTAGCTTACTTTTAAAACGTCCAGTAACCGTTAAGGCAATTGTCACTACGCCCTGGAAAGAAGAAGTAACCCAGCAGCTACAAAAACAAACTACTCAACTCGACAAGCAAATGCAGCAGTTAGAAATGCAGGGTAAAAGAACTATCGAAGAAATTACCAAACAGATCAAAGATCCTGCAAGTCCCCAACTCAAAAAACAAACTGAAAACATTATGGGGCAAGTCAATCAGAAAAAAGCAGAAATGCTAGAAAAGAAAAATCAACTTTTGCAGCAGCTACAGCAAATTCAATTGCTAGAACTAGACCAAGAAGTAGTACAGGCGCAGATGGAAAGTTTCTTCCGTTTAGAAAAGGGAGATAACTTAGTCAAAAAACTCAACATAGAAGTCGTGCTGAGAGATGGGGTAGTTGAGGAAATTCGCGGAGAACTTTAATTTAAGTTAATAAAGCTTTACTTTGCTAAATATAAGTAAAAGTGATGTCAGCAAAAAACTTAAAGCTTAATAAAGAGACTTGTTTCTGAGAAAAGATACCCTGAAAATTAAGAAAGAAAATAGATACGCACTGAGGAAGCAAGTTGAATACTAAAGCGATCGCCCATAAATCTGCAAGAGTAATATGTTTGGGTGAAATATTGTTTGATTGTCTTGCTGATGATATCGGAAAATCTGTATCAGAAGTTACATCTTGGACTGATTATCCAGGGGGCGCACCAGCTAATGTAGCCAGTGCGCTATGTAAGCTGGGGACTCCTTCGGCTTTTATCGGCTGTGTTGGCAAAGACAAGCTAGGTCATCAATTAGTCGATTTACTAAACTCTATAGGAGTTAGCATTTCGGGGGTACAGTACAACGATCAATTTCCCACCAGGCAAGTTTATGTTACTCGCACCGCCCAAGGCGATCGCATTTTTGCGGGTTTTGGCGATGTCCCAGCAGATCGATTTGCCGATGCTTATCTTCAAGCGAATTATTTACCCCCAGAATTATTTTTAGAAGCTGAATTTTTGGTTTTAGGGACTTTAGAATTAGCCTATCCTCAGACTCGCCAAGCTGTATTTAGAGCATTAGAGTTAGCCGAAGAATACCATCTTAAAATCGTACTGGATGTTAATTGGCGACCAATGTTTTGGCTCGACGAACAACAAGCACTGCCCCTGATTAATCAACTTTGGCAATATGTAGATTTTGTCAAATTGGCAGCCGAAGAAGCTCAATGGTTGTTTGGAACTACCGACGCAGGAGCAATTACCCATCGACTAAATTCTGTTGAAGGAGTTTTGGTCAGTGATGGAGATGCTCAAGTAAGCTACTGCATTAGTGAAAATGAAGGTAAAATCAGTCCTTTAGCAGTATCAGTAAAGGATACTACGGGGGCAGGAGATGCTTTTTTGGCAGGTTTTATTAATCAATTATGTAAATACGGCACTCGAAAACTACAAGACCCTCAAGTAGTTAAGCAGATTGTCCGCTATGCCTGTGCGGTAGGGGGTTTGACTACTACCAAGTCAGGAGCGATCGCAGCCCAACCCACTCCCGAAGAAGTTGATGCCTTACTCGCCAAAAACTAGCGCAAATAGAAGAGAGTCGAAGATTTTATCGTGTTATCCTCGACTCTCAAACTTTGTTCCCTCCTCACACGCCCGCAATCATAATCAAGGCGTTCCGCTTTGTCAACAATAAAAAAGATAGATAATAATTATGATTTAAGTTAGAGGGAAATCACTATAATCTTGAAAGTATCGACCAAAACGTAGTTATTATCGAAGATTATGGCGGACACATCAGCACCTTCAACAGCAGATCATTTTGAAAAACTGCAGAATCAGCTGCGGGAATGGACTAAATCTACAGAAGAAGGGCAGCTTTGGCAGAGTGTGGATATCTTCGACCAAGACGACTACGATATTTTAGTCATTCCCTCTTTTAGTGTCGATCAACAGGTAGGTAGTAAAGTATCAGGATTTTTACATTACGAAGAAAGACTACTTTTCTCCCTAATTCGATTACGAAATCCCCTGACTAGGGTAATTTATATTACTGCTTTGCCATTATGTCCCATCGTGATTGACTATTATCTACAGCTATTACCAGGAATTCCCTTTTCCCATGCTCGCGATCGCTTATTATTAATTAGTACCTATGATGGCTCTCTCAAACCGTTAACCCAAAAGATTTTAGAGCGTCCTCGACTAGTAGAAAAAATTCGCCGTGCATTGCGCCCGAACAAGTCCTATATGGTTTGTTATAACTCTACCGATCTCGAACAACAGCTATCGTTAAAGTTGGGTATTCCTATGCTTGCTGCTTCTCCAGAGGTACTTTACTGGGGATCGAAAAGTGGCAGTCGGGAGATTTTTGCCGAAGCCAACATACCCCATCCCGACGGTAGCTATACCGTTACTAACATTTTTGATTTGGTGCAAGAATTATTCAATCTTTGGCAAAGGCAACCCCATTTAAAGCGGATTGTGGTCAAGCTTAACGAGGGTTTTTCTGGGGAAGGTAACGCTATTTTAGATTTGCGAGCAATTCAAGACTGTATTCCCAAGCATTGCGATAAGCCTTCGGCTATGGCTGCGCGACGCGAAAAAACCATTAATGCTTTAAACGAACAGCTAGCTAAGATGAGTTTTCAGGGGGCAGGCGAAACCTGGGCGACTTTTTCGGCTCGTATCCCCGAATTGGGGGCAATTGTGGAAGCTTTTGTTGAAGGTGAACTCAAAAGATCGCCAAGTGTACAGGGATATATTAGACCATCAGGAGAGGTAGAAATTGTCTCCACCCACGATCAGATTTTAGGTGGTGCAGATGGGCAGGTATACGAAGGGTGTTATTTTCCTGCAGATGTGGAGTATCGCTGTCATTTACAAGAATTGGGTTTACAAGTAGGAGAAGCCTTAGCAGCCAAAGGTGCGATCGAGCGTTACAGCGTAGATTTTATTGCGGTACAAGATCCTGAAACTAAAAAATGGGATATTCAGGCGATCGAAATCAACCTTCGTAAAGGCGGAACAACTCATCCTTTTATGACCCTAAGACTACTGACTAACGGTACATTCGATTATGATACGGGGAAATTTCTCAGCCAGCAAAATCAAGAAAAATATTACATTGCCACCGATAATTTGCAGAAGCCTCAATATAGAGGTTTGTTGCCCAACGATCTAATGGATATTATCGCTCAAGAAAGACTTCATTTTGATAGTAGTAGTCGCACGGGGACAGTGTTTCATTTGATGGGTGCATTATCTGAGTTTGGCAAACTGGGTTTGACTAGTATTGGTAATTCTCTAGAAGAAGCACAGGAAATATACGATCGCGTCGAAGCGGTATTAGATCGCGAAACCCAAAGTGCTAAACAAGGAGATCTTCAAGATGCTAGTCTACCAATCAATTGGAGTAGTAATCAATGATTGCTTAATCAGTTATCAGTTATCACGAAAGCTGATTCTTGGAGATAGTTGTCAATGTTTAATGTTTAGTTTTGTTCGTATATATTATATTTCTGGCGACTATGATCTAACTCTAGGGTACTAGAGTCACCGAGATTCCAAGAAGTTAGAAGATCTTTTGGCTCTTGAAAATGTTTTTGAATTGCCTCAATCGTTGTACCAGGAATGGGATCTATTTTGACTAAATAATTACAGTTGGGCAGAACTTCAATTGATTTGAGCTTAATTACTCGTTGATGCTGTGACTGTAGTTGATGTAATTTCTGGAAAAACGTAACCCAATCAGTGTTTGACTCTAATACCAAATTAACCGATCCAAGTAAATTTTGAATGATTAAGTAAAATTGATTTTTGCTTAGAGATTGTTGACCATCTTGAGGCTGGCGCCTTTTTTGATAGTATTTGAGATAGACATACTCGCAAATCACATCATTGAAGCTAGTCTGATGATTTAGCTGAATATTTTCCAAACAAGCTCCCGTTAAAATAGAACAATCGAAATTAGTCATCCAGGCTTGAGTTTCTACTAGGTTGGCTTGAGTCAAATTAGCCCCGTTAACATTGGCGTCAGTTAGATTAGCTCTAGCTAAATTTGTTTGCATCAAATCGGTTTCGATTAATTGAGCTTTATTCAAATTGGCTGCGGTCAAATCCGCTTTGAGAAAATTTGCTCGCTCTAGATTGGCTCTACTCAAATTGGCTTGGCTCAAATCCGCTTTGTAGAAACTTGCTCGCTCTAAATTTGCTCTACTCAAGTTGGCTTGGCTCAAATCCGCTTTGTCTAGATTGGCTCTACTTAACTCTGACTGACTCAAACAGGTTTGGCTCAAGTTGGCATTAGTGAAATTAGTTCGATTAAGCTGTGACAACTCAAAATTTGCTCCACTGAGATTTGCCCCAACAAACACAGCACCATTAAGGTTTGCCTGATTAAAATTAGCGCAATTTAATTTGGCAGCCGTAAAGTCCACCACTCTTAAGTCAGCATAGACCAAGTTTGCCAAGCTTAAATTTGCACCAACCATTTCCGCACTACGATAGTTTGCTCTAGCTAAATTAGCTTGGCTCAAGTTTACTCCACACAAACTTGCACCACTTAGATTGGCTTCAGTTAGATTGGCACCACTTAGATTAGCTCCATCTAAATTAGCCCCACAAAAATTACTTTTAACTAAGTTAGCACCCCTTAAATCTACTCCCGTAAAATCGATGCCAATTAATGATTCGTTACTAAGATTAATTCCTTGAAAATCTAATTCAACAAATAAATTATCGTTTTTCCATCGATTCCAGTATTTAGCACCACGTTTTAATGAAGCAAGACATTTTTTGTTGACCATTTAGATTAGATAATTAAAATGTAAGACTATTTTTTTGACTCAAATTATATCTACCGCTTTAGCAAAGTAATGAATTTGTACCGATTAATTTAGTTTTTAGCTAATCAGCCAGCTTTTACTGATGCACTTGGTTAAATCGACAGTAAACTATAAGAATGTGTCACACTAGAGACGTGATCATACTAAATCACTCTCTTATAGAAACTATCAACTTGTGGTGGGCTTAGTATCCTGAAGTCTGCCGAACTTGTACCATTTTTGTAAACGATTAAAGGATATAGAAAGTCATGGGATTATTCGATCGCCTTAGCCGAGTTGTTCGCGCCAATATCAACGATCTAGTCAGTAAAGCTGAAGATCCAGAGAAAGTTCTGGAACAAGCTGTAATGGATATGCAGGAAGACTTGGTGCAACTACGCCAAGCTGTTGCCAGAGCGATCGCCACTCAGAAGCGTACCGAACAACAATATAACAAAAACCAGTCAGAAGCTAACAACTGGCAGCAAAGAGCACAATTAGCCTTAGGTAAAGGTGATGAAAATTTGGCTCGCGAAGCATTAGTACGTAAGAAATCTTTTAGCGATACTGCTGCTTCTTTGAAGGCGCAACTAGATCAGCAAAGCAATAACGTCACTATCCTCAAGCGCAATCTGATTGCCTTAGAAAGCAAAATTTCTGAAGCAAAAACTAAAAAAGATATGCTTAAGGCTCGTGCCAATGCCGCCAAGGCTCAACAACAGCTACAAGACTCAATGAACAACATTGGTACTAATAGTGCGATGGCAGCATTTGAGCGGATGGAAGAGAAAGTTGCGATCGCCGAAGCAGAGTCAGAAACCGCTGCCGAATTAGGCGGAGTGGGTATCGAGCAACAATTTGCTCAATTAGAAGCCAGTAGCGGCGTAGATGACGAGCTAGCAGCGATGAAAGCGCAAATAGGTGGAGGTTCTGTCAATCAAGAAGCTTTGCCTGCTGCTGATAGTGCTGCAGCACCTAAAGATGATGTCATCGATGCTGAGTTAGATGAATTACGCTCTCAGCTTGATAAATAAGTTGGAGTTTGCCATTAATTAAAATAAAAATAGCAGGTACATTTAATACCTGCTATTTTTATGCTCGATAATTAAAAATCGACACAAGATTATCGGTGATCGTTGCTAACTCTCCAATTTGTCTAGAGCAAAATGAGCTAGTTGAAAGTCTGGCTTTAGCTCAATTGTACGACGCAAACAGGCGATCGCCTTATCTATCTGTTGATGTTTTACCAGCTTCTTCGCCAGACTGAAGTATTCTTCTGGTTTAACCAAATTGCGATCGAGTGCAAAAGCTTCGTACCAGCAAAGAACAGCCTTAAATTCTTCGCCAAGATTACTGTAAACTTTAGCCAAATTACGATAGCTTTTAGCAAAACTCGGCTCTAATTTCAAAGACTCTTGGTAGCAGGTAATCGCTTTTTGCCATTCTTGTTGTTGAGCATACAAACTACCCAAATTATTCCAAGATGTAGCGGTATTACTTTTTGGTGGAACGATCAAGCCATCTTTACCCAATAAATTAGGGTTGTTGTTTGTGTTTTGAGTACCAGAATTTTTATTGATTGAACTATCGGTTGTAGATGTAACCTGTGGTAATAGTTTATGAGCTACATTTTGAGGTAGCAAAGTAATTTCTGTTTGAGCGTTTTTAGCTGCTACTTTTGGGGAAGAAAGTTGAGACTTGCATCGTAATTTGCTTTTAGAATTAGATAATAATTTTCTAATTGGTTTACGAGCTAAATTGGAACTAGAATTTGCTACAGCAGAACAATCAACATTAGAATCGGGTAAAGAGATTAATTGATGGTAGTATACTACCGCTTGTTGCCATTCTTCCAACTCTTCAAGCATTCGCACCAACTGAGCTAATTGTGCTTCTGCTTTGGGGGCTAGTCTAACCCCATGAATAAATAAGATAGTGGCTTCTTTAACTTTTCCTTGTTGATAAAGTTCTTGACCAAAGTCAAAATATTCTTCGGCATTTAAAATTGCTGGCTCTAGATCGATAGCTCGACACAAGCACTCTAAAGCCTTGTCTATATCTCCCAATTCTTCCCAAACCTGAGCCAAATTACGATATGTTCCTGCTAGGTTTGGGTCGAGAATTACTGCTTGCTGATAATAATCAAGAGCTTCAGTCCATTTAGCACGATCTGCATAGATTGTGCCTACGTTAGCGTAGATGCTGGCGTGATTGGGGTTGAGAGCTAAAGCTTTGGCATAAATTCCTAGGGCATCACCTTCTCTGCCTTGACGATACAAAATATCACCAAGAATTTTATAAGCTGCTGCATTATCCGAAACAATATCTAAGGAGTTTTTGCAAGCAACGATCGCTTTATTCCAATCAGATTTATTGAGATAAATCAAAGCTTGTTCGATATAAATCTGAGCGATTGCCTTTTGTTGTTCGAAAGTTGGTCGATCTAATTTATTTTGCTCCCAAGTCCGAACTAATGATAGCGAAGGACGCTCTGGCGCACAAACTTGGGATATTTTACTGGCTGATTTGGGTTGGGTAGAGGAGTTAGAACTGTTCATTGAAGAACCATGATTGAAACGACTTAACGGTAGAGGCTACGACTATTTGTGTATGATTAATGAGGTTCATGTTATCTCATGTATTTTTTGATCGCCATATTTTCTTGCGTCCCTTATATATAAATTCATAAATTTCTCTAGTCATGCAATTTGCCAGACGTTTACAATCTATTGAGCGCAATGTGTTTGCCGATATGGATCGAGCTAAAACTAAAGCCAGGAATGCAGGAAAAGAAATTATCGATCTGTCTTTGGGATCTTCAGATCTACCTGTAGCTAAACCAACAATTGAGGCAATTTCTACAGCTTTACAAGATCCTCAAACCCATGGCTATCTATTACACGCAGGTACAAAAGACTTTCGAGTTGCAGCAGCCCAATGGTACCGCCAAAAATTTGCGATCCCCGTCGATCCTCAGACTGAAGTACTGCAACTGATTGGTTCTCAAGAAGGTACGGCTCATTTACCTTTGGCAATTCTCAATCCTGGGGATATCGCTTTGTTGCTAGATCCTGGCTATCCTTCTCATGCAGGAGGAGTTTATTTGGCTGGTGGAGAAATTTATCTCATGCCTTTGTTAGCAGAACATGACTTTTTACCAGTGTTGTCCGATATTCCCGCAAATATTTTAACTAAATCTAAAATGATGGTGTTAAGTTATCCCCACAATCCGACTACAGGGATTGCGCCTTTAAGCTTTTTTGAACAAGTGGTTGATTTTTGTCGTCAACACGATTTAGTTTTGGTACACGATTTCCCTTACGTAGATCTAGTTTTTGAGCAACCAGAGATCGCTCCTTCGATTTTGCAAGCCGATCCTCAAAAAGAGCGAACTATAGAATTTTTTACCTTATCTAAATCCTACAATATGGGTGGATTCCGCATCGGGTTTGCTATTGGTAATCGCGATTTAATCCAGGCTTTAAGGCAAATCAAAGCAGTAGTAGACTTTAATCAATATCGTGGCATCTTAGATGGTGCGATCGCTGCCTTATCTGGTTCGCAAACATCTGTAGCCGAAACCGTAGCTACCTTTAAAGCACGTCGAGATGCATTTATTAAAGCTCTAAATGAAATTGGTTGGCAAGTGCGATCGCCTGAAGCCACAATGTATGTCTGGGCAAAACTCCCCAAACCCTGGCAAAACAATTCAATTGACTTTTGTACTCAACTTGTATCTCAGACAGGGGTTGCTGCTTCTCCTGGTGCGGGATTTGGCAAGTCTGGAGAAGGATACGTACGCTTCGCTCTTGTTAGAGAACCCGAAATACTGCGTCAAGCAGCACTTAGAATTCAGCAGTTTTTACAGCTAAGTTGAATTTTAAAGTAGGAGAAGTCACTTAAAAATTAAAAGTAGTCACAAAATACTAATTGCACGCTTACCAAACATCATCATAGTCTTCTATATTTGGTCTACTATTATTATCGTCAATATTTGTTGATGTTATTTCATCTGTCTCTACTAGATCAGCATCTTCATCTAAAGTACGATCCATCTCTACCAATTCCCCCTCAAAACTATGGGTTAAATTCGCGATCGCTTTTTGTAGTTCATCATCCTCATCATTTGAGTCTTGATCATCTGAGTTGAGATCGACGGCATCTATTTGATTAATGGGAAGAGAATTATCTGCTGGCTGAATTACTGGGGGAGATGAGTGATCAACAGTGGCAAAATTATTATTTAAAGCAGGTGGTGTTGCTGCTACAAAATTAGAGGATGACGGGGGTGCAACTGTTTTTGGTTCGACTTGGGGTTCGGTAAAATTAGGTTTTTTAGCTTCGATAGAAGTAGGTGCAGTAGGTGGAGAAAAACTTTCACTTTTAGCCGTTGGCGGCTCTGTTGTCGGTGCAGCGTTGTTTAGATCATTTAGTGTTTTAGAGTTTTTGTTTGCCGAGTTACTTGCTAAATTATTGCTGCTAGCAACCTCTAACTGTACTTTGACTTTTTGTCCTACAACTTGAGCAAAGGCTGTTTCAATATTAGGAATTTTACCCTGATTGAGTTTTTGTAGTTTCGCCGAACTAATACCCACAATGGCACTAGAACCATCGAAGTCAACTAAATGACACTGTTGCTTTAGTAGTGCTTGAGTTGTCGGAGGATGTAGACAACTAACAACTTTGTGCCAAATGTCTTCGATCTCAAAATTACTGACTACAGATGGCTGTTGTGGTGCAGGTTCAGCGGGTTGAGGCGGTAGTGTTTTTTCCGTAGCAGGTGATGGGATTTGAGGATCTTGAGGAGTAACAATTTCTGGAGACTTTTCTGCGAGGGTTGTTGCTTGAGGTTGCTGCTGAGGAGTAGTGACTTGAGTTGATTTTTCGGCAACTGGCTGAGAGTTATCGTTATGAGAAATATGATCGACAGTCTTAGGGATAGCTACAGTTGGTGTGCTATCAACTCGATCGGCTTGAGACATCAAACCCAATAAAGTTACCTCTAACCATAAGCGAGGTTGGGTAGTTTTTTTAAGCTGAGTTTCTGCTTCCTTAAGATGTTGTTGACCCCGCAAAATAAGACTGGTATCCCAGTTAACTCCTTCGTTGCATAATTGCTGCCAGCAAGTTTCGGTAACTGCAACCATTTCAGGATGTTGGGGTGCGGTTTTAGCAATTAAGAGGTTGAGATAAAAACTCGCCAAATTTTGTAAGACTACAATTGGTTCTCTACCTCGATCCAAAAGACTGCGACACTGCTGCAAAACTACTAGAAAGTCATTATTATTAATAGCGTGTAATAGCTTTAACAAGTCTTGTTCTGGTACTGCACCGACGAGATCCCAAACTTTTTCGACCGAAATGGTGTCTGGTAATAGACTTAACTGATCTAAAAGACTTTCTGCATCCCGTAACCCACCATTGGCAATCTGAGCGATTAAAGTAAGAGCATCATCGGCGATCGCAATATTTTCTTCCTGAGCAATATACTTCAAATGATTGACCATTGCTGGCAAAGGAATACGTTGATAGTCAAACCGCTGACAACGAGAAATAATTGTCGAGAGGACTCGTTGGGGATCGGTAGTCGCCAGAATAAACACAACCTGTGGCGGTGGTTCTTCTAAAGTCTTGAGTAAAGCATTAAATGCTGCGGTACTAAGCATATGACACTCGTCGATCGCATAAACCTTATAACGACACTGTACGGGAGCAAAACGCGATCGCTCGATAATTTCACGGATATTATCTACCCCTGTATTACTGGCAGCATCAATTTCCATCACATCTAATGCCGAACCTTTGGCGATCGCCAAACAAGCTTCACACTGCCCACAAGGATCGGGTGTTGGCTGATTGGTAGTGAGACAATTTAAAGATTTTGCTAAAATTCTGGCACTGGATGTTTTTCCTGTTCCTCTAGGTCCTGTAAACAAATATGCCGTCGCAATTTTTTCTTGTTTTAAGGCATTAGTTAAAGTTAATGCGATCGTTTCTTGACCTACCAAATCTTTAAAAGTTTGGGGTCGATATTTATGATGAATCGGTTCGTAAGGCATAGTTAATGTGGATTTGAAAATTTTCCACTAGTTGCTAGAAAATTATCCCTGTACAATTGAGCAAGATTTAGCTTTATTCATAAAATCAGTATATTTGATCTAAGGTAAATGAGTCACACGATTGGGCAAGTTAAAGAAGATAATCAACAGTCAACCTCTAGCTCATCTCCAGCTAGCAAGGACTCATCTGCATTTGTAGATAAGACCCCAGAATCTGTTTCCCTTTTATCCGATGCTGATTATGAATTTTTATTTAACCAGCTTTTAGAAGGAATTGCTCATGGTTGGCACGATCGCCGAATTGACAAATTCTTTAAACAGTTGGGAGAGCGAGGGAAACCAGAAGGTTGGGTAGCTTGGCTAGAGCGTTTGCGAGTAAAGTTAATTACTTTTCCAATTCAGTCCAAACAGCAATTGGGAACGGTCATGATTCGCTTGGGAGAACTTACTAGGTCTACTCCTGGAGTAAAAGAAATTGGCTTTGCTTCTAATCGTATTGGAAGAGAGTTACTGTTTGGTAATACGGAGGATGTAATTTGGGAATATGTTGGATCAGATGTTGTTGTCAATAATTCAGACAATCCTTCTCAAAACATAGAAGATATAGCAGACAGATTACCCACTGATTTTAGTGAATTAGGCAAAAGCGCAAATGAGGAAGCCGAAACCAGCAATTTAGTCACAGAAAATACAACAAAGAGTAAATCTTCTGCTGAAGTGTCAGAGCATAATTCTAGCGATCGCCTAGAATCTGAAGATCTTGTTAGCAATTTAAATTTAGAACAGCAGACGACTACTCACGCTCAAGAATTGGACTTTGATTCTGATGATTCTACTCCTTCATCAGAATCAAAGAGATCAACAGCAGAAACATTACCAGATTCAAAATCCGATCCTGTCGCTATCGATCTCGAACTGGTGATGAATTTAATCGAACAAGATCCTGCTTTAGCTCAAGAAATTTCACAAAAACTTAAGATTACGCCTTCTCCATCAACACCCGAGGGTGGAATCGCTGACAGTTTGGGCGTGGGACACGAACTGTCAACAACTACCGAGCTAGATAATTCTAGTGTTGAGCTAATTGAGGGTTGGTTTAATCTAGGGCTAAAACAGGTTAGTGGTGGAGAATTTGATAAAGCGATCGTATCTTGGGAAAAGGCTTTAAAAATAAATCCTAATTTGTCAGAAGCATGGCACAATCGAGGTAGTGCCTTAGGACGTTTAGGAGAATATCAACAGGCAGTAGATTCTTTTGAAAAAGCCTTAAAGATCGACCCAAAAAACCAGCAAGCCTGGAACGACCGCGCTCATGCTTTATATCAAATGCAAAAATGGTCAGAAGCAGCAGATAGCTGGAGTAATGCAGTTAAGCTAACACCAGGTAATCATTTATTTTGGTACAACCGTGGCTGTGCCCTCGAACAATTAGAAAGTTGGGCTGAGGCGATCGCCAGTTATGAAAAATGTTTAGAGATTAAGCCCGATTTTCAACCGGCACGCTTAAGATATACTAACCTAGTAGCAGATAGCTCTCATGTAAATTAGCTAAGATGACGGTAATCAAGTTATCGGATAAACTTTAATATCCGCAAGATGAAATTATACTTAGTCATCTTGGGCACTAAATTATTAGATATTTAAATTCTAGCTAGCTATGACAGAATCACCAAACAACGTAATGGAAGAATCGAGGATATCAAGCGAGGAAAGAGTTACTCAGCTAAGAGACTTGATTGATACCCTAAGAATTGCTGAAGAAATAGCTAGTAAAGGTTATCTAATCAGCAGTTCTGAATTAGCAGATCTCATGGATATCAATGCCAGCGCTGTAACTAGTAGAGGCGATCATTGGTCTTGGCGAAACTGGGTTGTTTCCCGAGTTAGACGGGAAGGAAATCAAATTTTATGGCAATTAGAAAGGGTTGATTAATTAGGGAATCATGACTTCATCCGTACCAAACAATGAACAGTTAACAGTTCGTCCTCTTCAATATCGTGACGTGGATGCAATTAATGCTTTGGTGAGCGAATGTGTCGCCAGAGAAACATCAAAACGTCTGATAACTATCGACAGAGAACTAGAGCAAGTAGGTTCTTGGTACGGATTGAAAAGGTTTTTGAGCCTTTTACCCCGTTCTTACTATCATGGATGGAAAGTTTATGTAGGGCAGTACTTAGAAGAAGTACTGGGTCTAATCCAAGTTTCTTCCCTTAACAGTACTCGCAGTACTTGGAGAGTAGAAAGAGTCTTGCTCAATAGTAATTCTTCTCAGCTAGAGCTACTCAAAACTCAAAAAGAAATTGGTTCGCAACTGTTACGCCATTGTCTGCAAAACATCTGGGAAGCACGCACTTGGATGCTAGAAGTCAATGTAAATGAGAAAAATCATTTAGCTCTTTATCGAGAAAATGGTTTTCAACCTCTTGCCCAAATGACCTACTGGCAGATTTCTTCAGAATTGATTGATGAGCTAGCAAAACAAGAACCAGATTTACCCAATTTTCTCCCCGTTAGTAATGTAGATGCACCACTGCTATATCAACTAGACTGTGTATCGATGCCTCCCTTGCTACGTCAGGTATTTGATCGCCATGTAGAAGATTTTAAATCTAACCTAATTCAAAATTCAGTTAGTCAAATTCGTCAGTGGCTAAACAGTACAGATGTAGTAAGTGGTTATGTTTTTGAACCTCAACGTAAAGCGGCGATTGGCTATTTTAGACTAGAGATATCTAAAGACGGTTCTCGCCCCCACCGAGCGCAATTAACGGTAAATCCTGCCTATACTTGGTTGTATCCCAAATTGACTGCACAAATGGCGCAAGTAGTCCAAAAATCCTTGGATAGTCAATATGACTTAGCAAGCGATCGTCAATTGTATGCTCAACCTTTAGAAATAGTCTCTGCTGACTACCAGCCTGAAAGAGAAGAGTACTTTAACAAAATTGGAGCAACTTCTGTAGAGCATACTCTTTTAATGTCTCGCTCTGTATGGCACAAAATCAAAGAAGCTAAACCTTTAGAAGGATTACAGCTATCTGATATGTTCCAGGGTCTAAAACCTGCCCGCGCTCCCATTCCTTCTCGTATATCATGGCTTAAGTCTCTATCTAGTTCCTATCAAAATATTGTCAGACAAAAACATATTTTTTCTTCTAAATCCAATCAGTTTGTCACGGTGAAAAAAGAAAGTTCTGGAGAATCTTTTAAACCTCCCAATGGTGGTTTAGTGTAATTATACTTAGTAGATTAATTACAGCTAAATGAGATGAAAAGAGTTGCAGCCTTGGGTTTGGATGTCGGAAAAAAACGGATGGGCGTTGCAGGATGTGATGGTACTGGTTTAATTGCCACGGGTTTGACTACTATTTATCGAACCTCCTTTAGAGAAGATATCAAACAACTACAAAATATTATTCAAGAAAGAGCAGTAGAGATCTTAGTTGTTGGGATGCCTTATACCCTAGATGGTAGTATGGGTTTCCAAGCCAAGCAAGTAGTAAAATTTGGCGATACAGTAGCTAAAATTTTAGACCTACCCATCGAATATGTTGATGAGCGATTGACTTCTGTAGAAGCAGAAGCCATGCTCAAAGCGAGTAAAAAATTTTCTACCCGTGACAAGGGTGCAATAGACTGTCAAGCAGCAGCAATTATTTTGCAACAATGGCTAGATACACGACGCAGATAAGCTTGTTGTAATTTATTGCATCCCACAAATTTAACTTGAATGTCTTGGTTCGTCCTAAAGCTGGTCAAAAACTGATTAATATTCATTAACAAATTCCCAAAAGGGTGCGTAACTATTAGAGAATAATACTCAAGCAACCTCCGATGACAGAAAACTGATATAGCCAGCCTGTCTGAATAGAAAAAAAAGTTAAGTATTAAAAATAATGGTAGACAGCCTTAAAAAACCGCAGTTTGAGGAAGTACGCCCTGGAGTCAAATCTCCTGCGGAAGAAACGATTCTTACTCCTCGCTTCTATACAACTGATTTTGAAGAGATGGCAAACATGGATCTCTCCATCAATGAAGATGAGTTGAGAGCAATCTTAGAAGAATTCCGCATTGATTATAACCGTCATCACTTCGTTAGAGACGAACAGTTTCAAAAGTCTTGGGATAGTATCAGTGGCGATACTCGCAAAGTATTTATCGAATTTTTAGAACGTTCCTGTACGGCTGAGTTTTCGGGATTCTTACTCTACAAAGAACTAGGTAGACGTTTAAAAGACAAAAATCCTTTATTGGCTGAACTCTTTACTCTAATGTCTAGAGATGAGGCTCGCCATGCAGGTTTCTTAAACAAAGCATTATCTGATTTTAATCTTTCTTTAGACTTGGGATTTTTAACTAAGAGTCGTAAATATACGTTCTTTAAGCCTAAGTTCATTTTATATGCGACTTACCTTTCAGAAAAAATCGGCTACTGGCGTTACATTACAATTTTCCGTCATTTAGAACAGCATCCCGAACATGAAATTTATCCCATATTCAGTTACTTTGAAAACTGGTGTCAGGATGAAAACCGTCATGGTGACTTCTTCGATGCACTCATGATGTCTCAACCTCAGTTCTTGAATAATTGGAAAGCAAGACTATGGAGTCGCTTCTTCTTGCTATCAGTATTTGCGACTATGTATCTTAATGACGTTCAACGTTCTAGTTTTTATGAGTCTTTAGGCTTAAATGCTAGAGAGTACGACAAGCACGTTATCAAGCAAACCAACGAAACTGCTGGTAGAGTCTTCCCCATAGTATTAAACGTAGAACATCCTGATTTTTATCAACGTCTAGAAAAATGCATAACTAACAACGAAAAGCTAACTAAGATCGCACAAAGTGATGCACCCGCACCGATCAAACTAGCTCGTAAGTTACCTCATTACGTTTCTAACGGCGTACAGCTAATCAAAATGTACCTAATTAAGCCAATTCGTGTAGATAATTTGGCAGGTACAGTTCGTTAAGGCTGATTTTCAGTGTTGAATTGAATCTTATAAAGTCTTGCTCTATAGCAAGGCTTTTTTTAATTTTGCTATATAGTCGTTCTAATTAATTTCCTAATGGTCTAAGTTATCGTTTCGAGGGAATAGGGAATAGGGAACAAGAAACAGTACATTTTTTCCGATGGTTTCTATTTATTATGACAATAAAAACAAAATAAAGGCGGATTAATTTAATTAAATTAACCCGCCTAAAATTATTCAATTAGATCACGATACTACGCTCCAACAGATTCTTTAGCTGCGTACATCACTTCTAGAGTAATTTCAGAAAACTCTCTTTCGCGAGCAAACTTTTCAGTGTTGCGTTTGACTTTACCTCGAACAAATCCAGGTACTTTAGCCAGTTCTGCTTTGGCTTCTTTATCCCAATTAAGATCGGAGTCAACAGAAATACCTTTGGTAATGACTTCTTTGGTATCGTGTCCGCCAAAGATTTCTAGTAAGTGGTCTTCCATCCCCAAAGTGAAAGAGTTGTATACCAAATCGGCAATTTGATTTGTTCCTTCATAACCCATAAATGGTTTATAACCAATGGGGAAGTTTTGGATATGGATTGGTGCAGCAATTACACCGCAAGGAATATCTAAACGTTTACCTACGTGACGTTCCATTTGCGTACCAAAAATCGCTGCGGGTTCGTGTTTAGCGATTGCATTACCGATTTCAGCATTATCCTCGCTAATCAGCACTTCATCGCAGTATTCGCTGACCTGTTCTTTAAACCACTCTTGATCGTATTTACAATACGTACCTGCCAAAACTACTTTAATCCCCATCTCTCTAGCCAAAATTTTAGTCATGGCTACCGCATGAGTATTGTCGCCAAAGACAACTGCTTTTTTACCTGTTAAATTTTGACAGTCAATCGAACGAGAGAACCAAGCTGCTTGAGAAACATATAGAGTTTGGTTGTTGATATACTTTTCGTAGTTGACATCTCCGCCTTGATTGTTAATTATCTGCTGAATTTTGCGAATACAGCGAGCCGTTTCTACTACGCCCATCGGGGTAATATCTACATAAGGCATATCAAATTCAGCCTCTAGATATTCTGCGGTCATCATCCCTAGTTCGCGGTAAGGAACAAGGTTAAACCAAGCACGAGGTAAATTCTTTAGGTTATGTACCGACGCACTATCAGGAATTACTTCATTAACGCTAATTCCTAACTCTGCCATGAGACGTTTTAACTCAGTGCAATCATGTTGGTTGTGAAAACCCAGAGTAGAGATCCCAATAATATTTACTGAAGGTCGTTCGGTTTTATCTGTAGGTAACTCATCTTTTTTGCGCGCCTTCTCTAAATAGAATTTAACTATCTGATGTAGGGTACGATCTGCTGCCTGTAGTTCGTTGTAGCGATAGTGGTTTACGTCGGCTAACAAGACATCGCCTTTGGTATCCATAGATGCGCGACTAACAAAGTTTTGCAAATCTTCTTGCAAAATACTAGAGGTACAGGTAGGAGTCAGTACAATTAGATCGGGTCTTTCTTCTTTATCCTTGCGAGTAATGTTATCTACGACCTTCTCTTGCGAACCTCTAGCCAAAACATTGCGATCGACAATACTAGCAGTAACAGGAGTAAAGTCTCGCTCTCGTTCTAGCATTGACCGCATCACGTTAAAATAATCATCTCCTAAAGGAGCGTGCATGATGGCGTGAACATTTTTAAAAGAGCTGGCAATACGTAAGGTGCCGATGTGCGCGGGACCAGCATACATCCAATAGGCTAATTTCATCAGTTTTTATCTCCTAAATTCATTAAATTGTGCATTCAAGCAAATTGTATCGGTATCGTTTCAAAAGTATATGAGTATCTGCAAATAGAAAATAGTAATACGATTGGGCAAAGCTTAGTTCCGATTGTCTCAGAATTACACCGATCAGTGCGACTACCGATTTTATTAAATAATCTAGCTTCATGAAATGATAGAAGCCTCTATTAGACTGGGTTAAGGAAGAATCTGCCAATCGTTTTAAGAGCTATTTTGGGTCAATAAATCTTAACGACCGCCTAACTTTCTATATAATTACACTCAATTAGTGACAAGTATGACAATCAAACTTTACACTGGCTCTTTATTTTTAGAGATATTTTTAAATCGCTTTAGTCTGATGGCTAGTCTAAACGAGTAAAGTCAGGAATCTAAAACATTTTTCGCATTTTTAGAATGTTTAGAAAAATCTTAAGAAGATTATGATTTGACTGAGAATACATACCTATTATCTCAGCTTGTGCTAATCTTAATAATAACTCTAATAATTATACATTCTCCTTACACCACTTGGTGCGTATGAGTATGTAAAATATTAATAAGCAGTTAAAGATCAGCTTTATATTCAGAGTTAGATGCTTAATTAACATTAAGCCAAGACAATTAAAGTAAATAACACTAAGGTTTTCCTGAAGGAGTCGTTTATCCGATGGACTATATAGAACAGCTACTAGATAAATTAAGAGATTTAGCTCAAAAGCTCATTGAAGTTTTATTTGGGCCAGAAGGTGAAGCAGAAAGAGAAGCTATTCCCATTCCTGTGGACGACCGCCAAAATCGTCGTTATCGTTAATTTATAGCTAAATTTTTTACATAATATAATTTAGTCAAACATTGTCTAAAATCGACGTATTAGTTCTGCATGGCCCAAACTTAAACCTATTAGGGTTGCGAGAACCAGAAATTTATGGCTCAAAGACTTTAGAGCAAATTAATCAAGCTTTGAAATTAAATGGTGAAAGGCTGCAAGTTAGCATTAGCTGCTTGCAGTCTAATCATGAAGGTGTTCTGGTCGATGCGATACACGAAGCCAGAGAAAAATACCAGGGAATCATCATCAATGCTGGTGCCTACACCCACACCAGCGTGGCTATTAGAGATGCTCTATCAGCAGTGCAGATACCTGCGGTAGAGGTACATTTGAGCAATATTTATACTAGAGAAAAATTTAGACATCATTCTTACATTGCTCCTGTAGTTGTTGGTCAGATTAGCGGTTTTGGTGCAGATAGCTATCATCTGGGACTACAGGCTTTAGTTAATTATTTACGATAACAGGCGTTGCCTCGATGATTAATTCCAAAGTTCATTCCACCAAGGCTGGGGTTCAGTTTTGGGAATTTCTAGGCGATCGCGTATTTCTTTAGTTGACCATCGTGTAAGTTGAGCAAGATTATCGATTTCAGTTTCTTGTCTATGTTCAACTAATTCTCGATATTGTTTGCCAGCATCACAGGTCAGATTTCCCGTAAAAGGATGGCGAATAATATAGCGACCTTGAAAATTAGTGCGATCGCCTGTAGTCTGAAACTTAAGATCTTCGGGGAAGCGATCGCGAGTATATCGGATATGAAGGCGAGTCACAAAAACATTGCCAGACAGCCCGTTGCGAGGCAAAGCGGTCTTGGTTTCCCTCATAGAGCTATTACCGAGGGTATTGCCACCCCAACGATTACTATAATTTTGTCTATCTAACCAAAATACTCCTGCCTGTTTTAGTTCTTCCTGGTTTAAAGGTTCTGCCGAACAAGGATCGCAGGTACTCATATCCCAAGCATATTCTAAAAATGCTACCTGTCTATTCTTTTCCTCGTATAATTTTTGGAACATAGCGGTATAAAAAATCTTAAATTCATCCTTGACAAATTCTGGGACTTCTTTGTTAGAAGGAATTTTAGCAGTGCGGTAGTTAGTAAGTTCAACTTGTCCCTTTGGTGATAGTAGATAGACAATTAAATCTTGATCGCCACTGGCGTTGATCATTCCCAACCGTATGGGCAACATAAATTTAGGAGATTCAAAAGCAATAGAAATTGGTCTTAATTTCTCAAAACCACTGCTGTCAAATTCTTTTAGATTAACTTTTGCCACAAAGAATTTTAGATTTTGCCGAATATAAGGCTGAAGTAATTCTTTTGCACCCTGGGGAATTTTATAATCATTTTGAACTAACCAGGTTGACAAACCATCAGATTCTTGAGCACTAAGAATTACAATATCGTATTCTCCTACGCTAAATTGTTCTTCTACTGTTACGCCTAAATCTGCTGCTTCCTTTTTGGCAATACCTGATGGCGATAGTGATGCTAATCGTTGTCTTGTCTCCAAATCTTCAGTAGATACAGAATTGCAAGGATCTTCGTCGAAATATTCTACTAACCTTGGCGCACTAAAACCATCAAGCCTTTGCATAATTTTGGCTTCATTGACGTGTACCTGTTCTTCCTTTAAAACAACTGGTACGGGTACAACCATCGCAAAGTCTTTAACTTCACCCTGATAGTCATTGGACATGGTTAATACTGTCCTGTTTCCATCTCGCGCAATGATTACCTGGGAGGCTTGATTGTAAAGACTGCTATCAGCTTTCGCTACATAAAAGCCACAAAAAGCTAGTGCGGGTTGGATACCGAAAATTAATATTGCACCTGTTAACCAGCAAGATAATAAAATGCGTATTGTTTTCATACCAGAATTAATTTACAAAATAACTTTCACATTCTGCAAAAAATAATTCTATTCGTCATCCTTACTTATTTGTCAGAGATCAAAGAAAACTCAGAAAATTAGCCAAAAAGCTTAAGGCTTAGAGCTTATAGCTTATAGCTTTTAATGCCAACTCTGGATTCTCTAATTCACATTAGACGTACAATAGAAATGGTAAATCGAGAATATTAAAGGATAGTTGCGATCGCGCTATGAAGCGAGTGAATTCTATCAAAATTTATTTTAATTAATACATTATCCAACTAGAGATAAATTTTAAAAATTAGGTGTGGATGTTTGCCAAACTACCCCTGAAAGAATATCTGCAGTCGATCAACCTGGTTTGGATCGAGGTCAAGAATTTTTAAGCTAAATTGAATAACTCATTATGAAAAAGCAAAAGCTTCGTTTAATCGCGATCTCCCTAAGTCACTACTGCGAAAAAGTCCGTTGGGCAATGGACTATTTAAATATTGACTATATAGAAGAAAATCACGCACCGCCATTTCACCGTCAATACACATCACGTCATGGTGGGACAACTGTACCCGTTTTAGTGATGGAGGATCGAGCTTTAACCGATTCCCATGATATATTGCAATACTTAGACAGTATTTCTGAAGTTCTCAAACTATATCCTGAAAATCCTCAACTGCGCGATCGCGTAGAAGTATTAGAAAAACTATTCGATCAAAAGTTAGGTGTAGCAACTCGTACCTGGGATTATTACTACGCTATTCAAAAACCTTTGCTTGTAGCGATTGCTTGGGGTATTAAAGCACCATTAATAGAGAAAATAAAAACTATATTTTCTTTTCCTAAAATACCCAAGCTACTCCAGCAGTTTTACAAAATTACTCCCGAAACTAAAGATGCAGCTTTAAAAGATATTCAAGAAGTATTTGCAACAATCAATAACGAGCTAGATTCAGACAAACAATATCTGGTAGGCGATTGTCTATCTGCTGCTGACATCACTTTTGCAGCCCTGGCTTCTTTGATCTTACGCCCTCCAAATCACCCTGTATATAGTTCTAATCTATCTAAACTATCTCCTGAAAGAGCTTCCGTTATTAAAGAATTGCGATCGACACCTGCGGGTAAATTAGTAATGCGTTTGTACAAACAACACAGAATATAGCGATCACTATATCGTAGATTAATTGTGAGGAAAGATCATGCTCAAATTTTATTACCATCCACTATCCCCTTTATCACGTCGCGTTTGGATCGCATTGCTAGAAAAAGAAATACCATTTACCCCGATTACTATTAATCTCAAACAAGGCGAACAATTCAAGCCAGACTTTCTGAAAATTAGTCCTTTTCATCATGTACCTATAATTATTGATGATGGATTGCGAGTTTTAGAGTCTATGGCAATCTTAGATTATCTAGAGTGCAAATATCCCAAATGTGGTTTACTTCCCCAAGAGGCTTCGCAGTTAGCTAAGGTAAAAATGGCGCAGATGGTAGCTAATAATGAATTGTCTTCTTTGGTTATTCCGTTAATAGCGGAAACTCAAGACTCGCTTAAACTAGCTCAAGCCAAACGTAAAATAAAAAGAATACTAAAATTTTTAGCCGAACTGTTAGCTGAAGATACTTATTTTGGTGGAGAAAAGCTTTCTGTAGGAGATATAGTTGCTGGAAATGCTGTATTCTTAATTTACAAATTAGGCTTTGATATTAGCCAAATAGAAAAGATCAAACAATGGTGCGATCTTCTAATGGAAAGAGAAGTTTGGCAACATACCCAACCAAACAATGAGCAGATAGAAATATTTAAGCAAACCGTCGAGAAACTAATCCAGCCCCGTAGTTAAAGAAGGACAGAGTGTTTTAAGCTCTTACTGCATAACCTGAGTTCGGGTTATGCAGTACGGCAAAAAAAATTTTGCGCTAGTTCTAATTATAAAATCAGGCAAAATTGAATTTATCTTCAACGTTTAGGAGCTTCTTTTAAAGCTCTAGCTACTGCTTTCCACGCTGGTTTGCGCAGGTACTGTTTATCGAATAATAAAGGTCGTACTGCTGCACCATCGCTGCGTGGAGAGAACTTTGATAACCAGGTATAGCGATCGCTAAGTCCCCAGCTAAGAACAGTCGTCACTGCAGGTTCGTCTAGTACCACAGAAAGATATTGATAGTAGGCTTCTGCTACCAAGCGATCGCGTTTTGCAATATTTTTAGGTAGTTTGTGATCTCTAACATCTAATTCAGAGATGATGATTTTAATATCCATACTGGCAACATCACTCAGAAACTTACGGAACTTTTTAGCATCGAATTCCTTGTTACGATGACCTTGAAGATGACTCTGGATACCCAAAGCATGAACGGGCGTTCCTTTTGCTTTGAGTCGTTCTAAAAGCTTAAGTACGGCAGTTCGGCGTTTTTCTTCATAGCTAGTACCATAATCATTGCTATATACTAGTCCATTATCGTTGTAGGTCAAGATTGCATTAGGATCTGCTTTTGCTGCAATCTTAAATGCACGCTCGATGTAACCTGGACCCAAAAAATTAAGCCAAGTCGGATATTTCTTACCCCTGACACCACTTTTGGTCGTGTCTTTGAGGTTATCGCTACGACCATCTTCAACCTTAATTGCTTCGTTAACTACATCCCAAGAATGAACTTTTCCTGCATGGCGTTTGGCTAAAGTCGTAATATGATTAACAAATATTTTATCAATTTCTGACTTAGTGGTATTTTTAGACTTAAACTTTTTAACAAGCCAATCAGAATTAAATTCATTCCAGATAATAGGATGGGCACGAAAAGTTAAATTATTTTGCTTGGCAAAATTCAAGTAAACATCAGTCTGTTTAAAATCATATTTATTATTACCGAATGGCCCAACAGTTACTCCAAAATAACCACCTACGATAGCACCATATTCTCTAGTAAAAACCTGTTTGAATTTTTTATCTTGAGGTAATTCTCTATAACCTCTTTGAGGAAAACCACCGTATAAAATACCTTTAGAAGCTGCCAGTTGGCGTAAACTTTGTTTTATACTTTGCTTATTTTGTTTGTTTAAATCACTAAGATACTGATTTATTTCTTTTGCTTGGGCAGCAGATGATAAATACTGGTGAGCTAAAGCTGCACCTCCAAACCCGCCTAATCCTAATAAGAAAGAGCGTCTACTTTGTTCTATTTTATTTCTAGTCATAAAACTAGATCATTTACTTTATATTAACTTTACATTTTTAATTTTATCGCTCAAAAATATTTTTTTACCTCTGTATATATATCTAGATTTTTATTAATAGATAAAACCAGACTTAAGTGTTAACTAAATTACTTTTTAAAGATGATTGATTAACAAAAAACTGATCATATAAATAAAAGAGTTAGTTTGTGGTAACATTTAGGCAAAAAGTTTAATTTATTCGATAGATACTTTAGAATATCGGTAAATAGCTCCCCACAGAAATACCATTAATAAAAATTCAGAAGTAAGAGTAGCCCAAATCGCACCATGCCAACCATAATTAGGAATTAGCCAGAAATTTAATAAGCCATTAATAATAGCGACAGATACTTGGGCGGTAGTTCGGACACTTTGATAATTAGCTCCTGTTAAAGTATCCGCTGCAAAAAAATGCATTGTTTTAAAAAAGATTGCAGGAGACAACCACATCAAAGCCCAAGCAGAATTGCGATACTCTTCACCGATCAAAATCGGAATTAATGGCGCGCAAATAACTACTCCGATAATTGCTACGATAGAATAACCTAAAGACATGGGCAAGAGCTTTTTACATAGGGCAAAGCTACTTTTGATACCTGATTCTCCCTGCTGAAAGAACTTTCTAAAAGAGGCCAAAGCTACCGACTGTATTGGTGTAAAGGCGACATTCAGAATATGATAGGCTGCACCATAAATCCCCGTCGCTTCTAGAGTAGATAATTTAGCCAACATGGACTTATCTAGGTCATTGTAGATGTTTTGTGCTGAGACGCTAATGGCAAAAGAAACCCCCAATCGCAACTCTTTAGTGATGGTAGCCCAATTAAATTTAGGGTAATCAAGCTGCCGAACTACCAAATAACTAGACATAACCGAAGCAGCGAAAGTTGCAATACAGTATAAGATACACCAGATTAGTACAGTAGGGCGATCAAAGCAGACAACAAAAATTATGGCTGCAAAAAACCGATTGAGGGAAACCAAGATAATCGACCTAGCAGTGTAATTCATCAAGCCCGTTGCGACAAAAACATCTCTAGTAAGATCGTTAAGCCTGAGAAAAATTAGATTGGCTAAAGCCACGAAAAATACCGAATAAATTGAAATGCTTGGTATAGAAACAAATTTATAAACTATTAAAATTAGAGAAATAAAGGCAGAACCAAAAACCAGAGTTTTAAGAATCGTCGTTCCCCAATATTCGCGAAACAAGCTTTGATTGCGCGAAACGTTTTGAATTAATACTTCGCCACTACCTAAACTAGCAAAGGGAATAAAAATCGAGACGATCGCAACAATACCAACATAAGCTCCGTATCTTTCAGGCTCAAAAATCCGAGCTAAAATTATAAAATATACCCCCTGGACTAATAATCTGATCGCAAAGGAGCGAAAAATTGTTAGGGAGTTTTTAAGAGTATTACTTTTGCGTAACTTATTAACTTGAGAATTCAACCATTTTTTGGTCATAAATTAATGAGCAGATGATACTACTTTTGATGATGTTTTATTCGTTTTGATTTTCATTGAATAAATTGAAGCCAGGGTAATGATCCAAACATTACTAGAAGTAAAAAATGATACTTCAGTTAAGTTTAAGAAAATACTATAAATTAAAAATAAAAATACCCAAAGCATTTTAGGATCTTTGGATACTAGATATTTAAACAAGGAATTAAACAAACAGCTTATATAGCCAAATGTAAAGATCAATAAACCAATAAGCCCTAAGTTTATCCATAGTTGAATGTAGCCATTATGAGAATGAACGGGCAACCAATCATGTACTTGCCATAATAAATCTGCTTCTCTAGCTTCACCCGAAAAGAAACTACCGTAACCGTAACCTAGCCAGGGTTTTTCTTGAATAAAGGTTTTTAATGTATCCCACAAAATTGTTCTACCCGATAAAGTGACATCTTTGTCATTAACTGCCAAAAAAGTATTGAAATTTAGCAAAAATAAGAACAGTAAGAAAATTACAGAAATTAAGAATAATAAAATAACCAAGACACTTCGTTTTGATTTTAAGGATAGTCTTTGTAATCCTTGGGCTGTAGCAAAAATAAACAAAACACTAACGAAGGCTGTGGCAGATTCAGCTAAGTAAGTTAGGACTACAGACAAAAAGCAAAAAAACCAAAAAAATAGTTGTCTTTTTTTATTGAGATGAGCTAAAAAATAAAATGTAAGAAAGCTAGCAAACATACATTCACCCAAACCATTTTTATGGGGAAAAATACCTTGCCAAGCACCAACAATAGCATTAGTGTTCATAATGCCATACTGAGGTAATGCCAAAGCAAAGACGAAGCTAAAAAACACAGCAATTCCATAAGTCCAAGCATAAATTTTGAGTTGTTGTTCAAAACTGTGTGCCGAACCCAAATAAACACCAAACAAAGTAGCACCGATTAAAGCAACGACTTTTCTAAAAGCAATGTGAGGCACAGAAGACCAAGATATTGAAAAAATAGCCAAACCTATCAGCAATAACAGCCAAGAGTTACTAGTGATAAAACTAAAAGTCCTTTGTTTGCGAAACAGCAAAAGGAGAATAGTGACAAAGTAAATACCAATAAAAACAAGCCGTAATAAGGGGCTGTCAATATCGCCTTCTTTCGCAGTATTTCCTAAGATAATTGGATAAAATCCATGAGAAAATAGTAGCAATGAAACTACTGCAAATATATTCTCATAGGGGCGAATTGACTGTTTCATGTCCATTTATTCCCACATTGTTTTTGATTGTTAATAGTAATAATTTATCAATAATTATTAAATCAAAATACTTATCTTAAGATGTTAAATATTAATAGGTTTGTTAATGAAACAATACTTTAAATATTACTTAGCTTTATTTTAATTAGTATAAAGATATAGTACTAATTAAACTCAATACTATATCTTAAATTATGACTACTTTTGTGCGTAATAATAGTTGTTGTAATAGTAAGGTTCCTGACTCATATTTGCACCATTAACAATCACGCCCAATACTTTCATACCTGAAGTATCAAGGATCTTTTTCGCTGCACTTGCGCTTCCATAGTCAGCTACTCCAGGACGCACCACAAACAAAAATCCATCTACTAGTTTGCCAATAATTTTAGTATCGGCAATTCCAATCAAAGGCGGTGTATCAAAAATAATTTGGTCATAATGCTGGGATACATTATCAATAAAGGCTTGCATAAAAGAGGAATCTAAAAGAGAAATTGGATTGTCAGGAACGGTTCCCGCAGTTAATACATCCAAATTTGGCATGACGTTTTGGGTACTGTCTTCCCATTTAATTTCGTGACGTAGAATATTACTCAAGCCAACCTGATTAGAAATTTCCCAGACATGATGTTGAGTGGGACGACGCATATCCGCATCTACTAGTAAGATTCTTTGATCGCATTGAGCGCGAGCCACAGCTAAATTAGCCGATACAGAAGATTTACCTTCTTGAGGAACAGAGCTAGTTACTGCAACTACTTTTTGTTGGCTGTCTCGATCTAATAGTCTTAAATTGACCTGAATATTTCTGTAAGCTTCTCTCAAAGGCATCATTGAAACTTCAGAAGCAATTTGTTCTGGTAAGGCATTAGTTGCTCCTGGTAACTGCAGTTGTCCTGTTGTAGTAGGCAAGCTTAACTCAGGTACAACACCATGTACTGGATAAGAAAACATATTTTCTACTTCTTGAGTGTTCTTGATGGTGTTGTCCTTGAGATCTAATAAAAAAGCTAAGGCCATACCAAATAAAGCACCCATCATCGCCCCTGCTGCTACTATCACTTTGCCATCAGGATTTACAGGATCTTCTGCCAAAGATGCTGGAGCAATAACTCTTACTTTGTCGCTATTTTGCCCCTCCAAATAACCTACTTCTTCTGCACGAGTAAGAATAGTATTGTAGGCTTTTTGAGCAGCGTCTAGCTTTCTCTGTAGCTGTCTTTGCTGTTGCTGAAGTTGGGGTAGATTATCAGATCTTTGCTGATAACCTGTATAGGTATTTCTCAGAGAAGATAGTTTACGTTCTAAACCTTCTTTTTGTAATCCCAGTTCAGCGTATTTAGCCAACTGAGACTGTTTTAATTCCCCTAAGCCACCAATATTAATGTTGTTAGCTAAATTATTTTGGCTGCCCAATGTACTGGCGATTTCGCGTTTTAAAAGAGCATTTAAGTCTGCTTCTTCTTGTTTGAGACTAATAATTTGTGGTGCGCTGTCAGATAAAAAATTTCTTTTTTGAGCTAGCTGTAAACGAACATTTTTGAGCTGTTCTAAAGTTCCTTGAACGGTAACAGATTGACTAAGAGAACTAACGGCTGAAGCTTCTTGCCAAGTCATCCCTAGCTGAAATTGTAATCGATTGAATTGAGCGTTAACATTTTCAAGATCGGACTCTACTTCATCAATTCTGTTTTCGACCCCCGACAAAGAATCAATTGTCAGATTAGTAACACCTTCGATATCGGGTATACGGTTGCGATCTTTAAACTGGCGCAGTTCTTCTTCTGCCTTGCTTACATTTTCTTCTGCTTTGGGTAGTTGCTGCTGTAGACTTTTCTGTGCTTTTGAGGCTTCACTACCCCTGAATGAAGCATAGTTTTCTCGATACAACTCGATTGCGCGATCGACAACCGCCACTGCCACGTCAGGATCGGGATCGGCATAGCTAACCTGCAAAATTTCTGTACCTATTATTGGCTCTACCTGAAAATTGTTGGCAACGCTTTTGTAGGTTAAAGTTTTACCCTTACTATTTTTTAAATCTAGCTCTTTAATTAGCTTTTGAACAACAGGTTTAGACTTAATCAGTTTAGCTTCAGTTTCTAAAGGATCTTTGTCGTTAGGATTGTAACCCCCGTCTGTTTCGCCTTCGACTCCTTCAATACCATATACTGCCTTCGTGTTGTCTGGCTTAATTTGCAGTTGTGCTTCTGCCTCGTAAACTTCTTGGTTCGTCAAAGCAGCAATTAAAGAAATACCAAGAATACCCGCAAAAGTTGCTGTGGCTGGTATCCAGCGGCGCTTTAGTACCTGCAAATAGCGGTTAAAGTCTATGTACTCTTCTAAATGTAGATTAGGATCCATAAATTTTAATTAATAAACTTACTGTATTGAAATGAAAATTAATTGTATTAAATTTGTATTAAACTATTATGAAAATATTAGTAAGCACCTTCAGCACGAAAAACCACTTGGATGGTTTGCAACAAGATTCTAAAATCTAGTGCCAGCGACCAATTTTCAATGTACTCAAAATCTAGATTAAAAACTCCATCTGAGTCGGTATCTGAGCGACCACTAACCTGCCATAAACCAGTGATACCAGGAAGCACTTCTTGACGGAAGTAATGACTACGAGCAAATTTGGCTACATCTCGAACGGGCAAAGGACGAGGTCCCACCAAACTCATTTCACCCCGCAACACATTAAATAACTGAGGTAATTCGTCAAGACTATAGCGTCGCAAGTATTTGCCTACTCTGGTAATACGAGGATCGTCTTTGATTTTAAACAAAATTCCGCCTTCTACTTCGTTTTGCGCTTCTAACTGTTGCTGCAATTCACTAGCATTTTCGACCATAGTGCGAAACTTCCAAATATCGAAGTGATTACCCTTCAAACCAACCCTGGTTTGCTTGTATAGGATCGAACCTGGAGAATCTAGCTTAATTAGTATGGCAACAATTGCCAATGGCAAACCAACGATCGCTAGTAACACTAAAGAAACTACAAGATCGAAAATACGTTTGCTGAAAAAATCAATGCCAACGATCGCACTTTGAGCCAACCTAATGGTAGGAACTCCGATAATAGTATCAATTTCGGCTTGCCGTTCGGGCAATTTGATATTGATGGGCAGAATACGCCAGTTGACTCCAGTAGTTCTTAGCTTCCAATACAGACTAGCTGCTGTCTCGATCGCTTCCCAAGAACAAACAAAAACTTCATCTAATTCCCCGTAGTTAATGCGATCTAAAGCTAAATATAAAGAGTCATCATCATCGAAATCAGATAGATCTAGTTGTCCTGCAACTTGAAATACCTCGCTACTTTCCAAAAGTGCTTGAGATCTTGCTAGTTCCTTAGAATTACCAATCAAAAGAATTTTTTGTCTTAAGGGAGTGTATTTCTGACGTACATAAGCCCAAACCCAATTAAGAGTTGTACGATAAAAAGCAATTAGGAAAGTCGCGATCGCAGATGCTGAGGCTAAATGGTAAAGTACTGAAGAATCATAGAATCTTAAAACAATAGGAACAATTGCTAAGTGCGCCAGAGAAACAGCTTTAATAGAGTTAAACAAATTTCTGCTTTTATCTCCTTTGCGATATAAGTCGAAAGCAGAAAAGAGAAAAATTGTAAAGACCAAAACAGTTAAAAATAAACTGCAAACATCGGCATTTTTACCAATAATTTTCGGGCTAAATTCTTGCCAATTTGGAGTATAAACTATCGACCAACCCAGCCAGAGTGCAATAGTGTCTAACAAAACTAAAACAACTATCTTTAGTCTATAGGGAAGTTCTTTCCCTGCTAGTTTTAGATAGCCTGGAGAGCGCAGATCTCTACTGTCAGCTATCTCGCTAACCGCATGATTTTTGCCTATTCCGTAATCTGGAGGACTGGAAAATTTATCTAACATAACTTGCTTCTAGATTTAGTTTTGAGTTCCGAATCAGATCGCTAAAATTTAAGCAGTTTCGCTCCTCTACTACAATTAGAGAGCCTCCTAAACAAAATGTTTAAGATGCGAACAAACAACAGTATTTTTGATAATGATTGAGCTACAAAAAAATAATAATAAGTATCTACATAATAATAACTAAGTATTCCCATCTAAGAGAATATACGCAAGTTATAAACTAATGTATAACCCAGCTTTTACCGCACTGTCAATCTCTTCACGAAAAACTCCCCTTCCCTTCATAGCAACTTTATGGAGTATGCATATAACGTGTAAAACTTTATTAGAAGTTTCGTAGCGAACACAGAAATTGCAGTTAATAATACTGAATTAAAAAATATCTTTTCGACGCTGGACTATTAAAGCAACAATGGCATAGATCAAAGTGTGAGTAATTAAAATTCCCCAATTTAAGCCTAAGTTCTCCCAGGTAGCATCGTATACGGGAGTGGCTTTAAAGATGTCGTTAATAATTTCTTCCGTCAATACTGCATTTGGTTTGGGAGCCATAGCATTGACATCAGCCAGCGAGCCATAAGCACCAATGGACCAGCGAGAAAGCATCAACCATGACAGTTTACTAGACCATCCTTCTAAATTAAATAGCACTCCAGAAAAGATAATTTGTGGAATCATAATTAAGGGTAAAATTCCATTACCTTCATTTTCGGTCTTGACAAATGCCGACAACATTAAGCTCAAACTTGTGCTGGCAAGTAAAGTCAAAAAAGTAGTGATAGCAAAACCCAAAGACCAAGGTATTAAGGCTGATTCGGGAGCTTTGAAAACCAACAAAACCACTCCTGCAATTAAAACTGTCTGTACTAAAGCTAATCCACCACGAATCAACAGTTTAGAAACAAAATAGGGCAAAATCCCCAAGTTGAGCAAACGCTCGCGAAAATAGATTGCTTTTTCTTTGACAATTTCGCGAATTGAATTGGAAAGTCCGATCCAAATGGACACGCAGCTAAAAATAAATAGCAGTCTTAAAGCCAGAGATCCTTGAGTAATTCCTGGTTCGTCAATTATACTTAGAGGCTGTTCGTTACGTAGAGGTAAACCTGTTAGAGCAATGGTAATAGGACCTGCTAACAAAGTCAGAAAAAGACTAGTGGTATCGCGACTAACTAACTTCCAGTAACGATTGCACAGTAAAGATAACTGGGCGATGGGAGAAATACCAGACTTGGTAGTTTTGGATTTAGCTATCTGCTGATTTTCTTTCCCAGGGCTGAGAGAGTTTTGGATGTAAGACTTGTATTCGGGAGAATTGACGTATTTTTCCGACCAATAACTCACCCTTTCGGCGATCGCAGCCTTATTTTTACCTTTATTTAATTCAATATAAATATCGGCAAAATCACCAAAATGCTCTCCCTCAAATTTCCCTGCATACTTCTGAAAAAAAGGTAGAGCCTCTTCTGGGGGACCATAAAAACAGAGACTACCTCCCAGTCCCATAAAAGCAATGCGATCGCAAATGCCAATGTTGTCGGTGGCGTGGGTAACTAACGCGATTGTCCGTCCCCGATCTGCTTGTTCTCTGAGTAACTGCATCATTTCCTTATCTAAACCAGGATCTAACCCAGAAGTTGGCTCGTCGAGGAAGAATAATTTGGGATCTGCCAACAACTCGACTCCAATACTGACCCGTTTACGCTGTCCACCACTAAGCCTTGACACCAAGGTATTGCGGACATGAGATAGTTTAATTTGCTCTAGGGTATAAGTAATTACTTTGCTGATATTAGTATCAGGAGGCAGACGCAACTGGCAAGCAGACCGCAAAACCTCTTCTACTGTTAACTCACGGTGGATAATATCATCTTGGGGAACATAGCCTACCTGAGAGCGATAAATCGGCCAGTTTTTACGGAGGTTGTCGCCGTTGAGATAGACGTTCCCTGAAGAAATGGATGCAATACCCAATAATGCCTTCATCAAGGTAGATTTACCTGCACCACTACCTCCGACAAATGCCACTAGTTGACCAGGTTCTAGAACTAAATTAACCTCGTTGAGGATTGTGAAGGTTTCGCCTTTTTTGTCCTTGACTCTAAAAGTTAAACTATGAGCATCGAGACGAATCTGATTATTAGCGTTAGTTAACTCTAAGGCGTCTCCTGTAAACAGCAACACATAAGGGCCAATTTGGATGGTGTCCCCCTTGTTTAAGGTACAGGATTTTTCTAGACGGTCGCCGTTAACAAAAGTACCGTTGCTACTGCGGTCTTGTAATACGTAGCCTCCTTTTCCATCGGGGTTAATTACCCCATGAAGACGAGAAACAGTGGGAGCATCTAATTCCATTGAGGAAGTACTTTCAGAATTGGGAGATCTTCCTAATTCTACAGGCCAGTTTTGTAGTCCCTTGAGGCTGAGACGACGAATACTGGGAATACTCATTTCCCCCAAGCGGGGGTTATAGTAAGTTAAAGTTATTTGGTGGCGTGGGTCTTGACCGATATGCAGTTGTTCGCCACTTTTAAGAACATGACCTTCCGTCAGATTGATCCGCGACTGATTGAGAAAAATCCCGTTACCACTAGGTTTCTGGTTATGGCGATCGCCATCATAAATCCGAAAGTGATTGCCTTCTTTTTCGATAATCGCTTGTTTACGAGAAATTACATTCCAGTCTTGGGGAGTTTGAATATTTGCCCAACTAGGATCTCTACCTAAATAGCTCACCCCATTATTTAAGGTCAAAATTTCTTTGCGACCTTGATTATCTAATTCTATATATGGATCGGTATTAACAACTGTTCTGTTGGAATAGTTACCAGTCATCTGATTTTTATTATTTATTTTATAAGTAAGGATCTAGATATCTCGATTAATCTTCAGTATTGTAAAACCTTTTTTTTGAAAACTCGACCCTTGTTGAGTATTCAGTAGAAAACTTTAAATGATTGATACTTTTCTTTTTCAATTAAATGTACCACCAAGTAGCTACAAAGCAAGTTACATTTCCCACAATTTGAGAATCTTGACCCACAATACTCAGAATAAGGTTATCAGTGAGTTGACATTGTGTAGTATTTTGGAGAAAAAGTTATAAGATAGATCTTTTACCTTACCTATTGGTGTTATTGGCTATTAATAACGCTAGCTTAGTGTAAAAGTAAGGCTGCTTTGAGTTAATAATAAATCCCTATATTTATATTGTTGGTCGGTTAATGCTTTCTCGCCAAGACACAGTTGAAATTTTTTCGAGTTTTATCCAGTTTGATTACGATCGCTTTAGCACCTGGGCGATAGATGTTCGTTTGCGCCGTAGCATGAAACAGTCAATCAACAAAATTCCTACAGAAAGTTCGGAAAATTTTTGGGCATTATATTGGCATCAAATTTGGGAGGTACAGCCTAAGAGTTTGGCAAGAGAACATTTAGCTGCTTATTTACAAGAAAGTTGTTTTTGGTCGTCCACCAAAACCATTAATGGTTTTGCTAGTAGTCAGTACACAGTCTCAGATTGCTTTCAAGTGGCGATCGCCAGAATTGATAAAGTCCTCAAAGGATTTGATCGCGAACGAGGATTTAATCTCAAAAGTTACGCCAGTATTACTTTTGCTAATTTAATTCGAGAGTTACTGCGACAAAAGCGAGAAATTGATATTTGTTCGGATTGGTCTTTGTTGCGGAAACTGAGCCAAAAACGCTTAACCGAAGCTTTGGCAGATGCAGGACTCGACTCAGAAGTAATTGAAAGCCATATTTTAGCTTGGAACTGCTTGAAAACAATCTATGCTCCAGAGCGAGCTAGCTCTACTCGCAAACTACCCAAACCCAAGCCAGAAACTTGGATGGCGATCGCTAAACTTTATAATCAAGAGCGTACAACTGGGCTAGAAAAACCAGGCGCCACCGCTACTCCAGAAAATATTGAAAAATGGATGTTAATCTGCGTTCGCGCAGCCCGTTCTCATTTATTCCCCAACGTCACCTCCATTAACCAGCCTAAACCTGGATACGACTCTGGAGAGATCGTTGATTCGATTGTGGGGGAAGTAGATGAATCTTTATTGAGCGATTTGATTGCTGATGAAGAGATTCAACAACGTACCCAACAACAAAGCGATATTAATCAATTTTTAAAATCGACAATCGAGAAACTCAAGCCAGAAGAACAAAAGTTATTAGAACTGTATTATTCTCTACAGCTAAAACAGGCAGACATCGCTAAGGAATTAAACACTCAGCAATACACGATTTCTCGTAAATTAGCGCGGGCTAGAAAAAGCTTGCTCAAAGCTTTAGCAAAATGGAGTCAAGAAACTATGCATATTTCTTTGACCTCGGACGTACTCGATAATATCAGCTCACTATTAGAAGAATGGTTAGCTGGCTATTACGGCACTGACCTATAACAAAATCCTATATTCCCAAGAGTACCCCCGATGACTACCACTAACCAAACACTATTCAACCCCACTCAATTAGTAATCGAACTAGACCAAACTACTATCGATCGCGCTTGGAAACAAAGCCAACCAGCGGGTAACTCTACAAGCCGTTGGCAAAAGTATCTTAATCAAGTAACTTTAAATACTTTTTTGCCTTGGTTACGCGAAGAAGAAGATAGTACAGCTAAAGCAGGGTTAGAAGGAGCTAATCAAAGCGATCTTTGGTCAGTGGTAAACGGTACTTCTATTGAGCTTGATGGTGCAAAACTAGTCTTGATTCCTACAGAAGTAGAAGACTTGAGTGAATTACGAGTACCCCAAGAATGGATTGATATTCCTGAATTAATAGCTGACTATTATTTGGCAGTACAGGTAAGCATCGACAGTGGTTACATTAGAGTTTGGGGTTATACCACTCATCAACAGCTTAAAAACAAGGGTAACTTTAGTCATGGAGATCGCACCTATAGCCTGAGCGATGAAGAATTAATTACCGATATTGATGTCTTGTGGGTAGCTAGAGAATTATGTCCCGATGAAATTACTCAAGCAGCTATTGCACCCATCGATAACTTGGCAGATGTTCAAGCAGAAAACCTAATTCAACGTTTGGGTAGTCAGTCCCAAGTTATGCCTCGTTTAGCCGTTCCTTTCACTACCTGGGCGGGATTAATCAAAAATCCAGACTGCCGTCGTCGTTTGGGTGCTGCCCGTCGTCAAGAAGGGTCTAAGACTCCCGTGTTACAATGGTTAAAAGAAGGTGCAAATAGGGCAATCTCTGAATTTGGCTGGAGACAAATTGAAATGAGTCCTAGTACTTCAGGGGCAAGAAGCGCGACTGTTACCGAACCAGCTAGTAATACTGTGTCTGAATTTGGTTTAGCCAAGAAAATTATGATTGCAAATCAGCCTTATGAATTGAGGGTTTTACCTTTAGAAGAAGCAGGTTCTTGGAGATTTGAATTGGGTTGTCTGACTCCTGGTTGTGTCATTTTACCTGGGGTTAAACTCAGACTACTGACTGAAGATTTAGAAGCTTTTGAGGGTAATGAAGATCTTGCCAGCGAACCAGTAGAACAACTATTTATCGAGTTATATCTTGAAGCAGGAGAGTCTTTGGTTTGGCAAGTTGAACCCACTCCCGATAATTATCAGCAGGAAGTATTACAGTTTTAGATAATGAAATTAGGATAAGAATTGGAAAAACCTCTAAATTTGAGAGTTCTAGAGGGTTTAATTTCAACTAAGCCAAAATCATCTTGACAGCTTCAATTACATCACTAACATCGAGATCGCTTAACTTAGCCGATAGAGGTAGACTAACAGTTCTTTGTCCTATTTTGGCAGCATTAGGATAGTCATTAGTACTCCACTGCAAAGCTTTTTGATAGTAAGGGTGTTCGGGTAGACTTTGATAATGAACTCCTGTACCAATGTTTTGCTTGTGCATGGCGGTCAAAAATTCATCTCGACTAATACCTGCAACTTCCTCATCGATCAAAATGGTATAGAGATGATATCCGTGAACTGTATTTGCTTCGGGTTTTGCAGGGATAGTTATTGGCAAATCACAGAAGGCGAGATCATACTGTTGCCAAATTTCTTGACGACGTTCCCAATAAGGCTGTATTTTGCGGAGTTGATGAATGCCGATCGCCGCTTGAAGATCCATCATGTTGTATTTGTAACCTGCTTCGACCACTTGATAGTGGACGTATCCATCATCGCTAAAACGTTTCCAAGCATCCTTGCTCATACCGTGGAGAGCTAAGATTTTCAGGCGATCGCAATCCTCCTGACGTTTAGTTAAAATCATTCCACCTTCACCAGTGGTAATATTTTTAGTTACATAAAAACTGAAACATCCATAATCGCCGAAAGTTCCTGCTTTGCGTCCTTTATATTCAGTTTCGATGGCATGGGCGCAATCTTCGATCACGATTAAATTGTGTTCTGAGGCGATCGCACATATAGCATCCATATCACAGGGTCTTCCCGCAAAATGTACGGGAACGATTGCTTTAGTCTGGGGGTTGATTTTAGCTTTAATTTGTTTGGGGTCAATATTCATGGTAACTGGATCGATGTCCGCTAAGACTGGAGTAGCCCCTGCGTGTAAAATCGAGTTAACCGTAGCGCAGAAAGTTAGGGGAGTGGTGATGACTTCATCTCCTGGTTCTAGTTTTGCCCCCAAAAGACTTAAATGAAGTGCTGCAGTACAAGAATTTACGGCGATCGCGTAAGCAGTATTTTTATACTCTCTAAAATCATCTTGAAACCTCATGACTTTCGGTCCTGTACCTAACCACCCTGACTGGATACTGGCAACCACTTCTTGAACTTCTTCATCTCCCATAGCAGGAGAACCAAATACTAAAAAGTTTTCTGACGAGCGAATCATGATTATATGGCTATTTTAAAAAATTCAATGAGATATTGCTTTATGGTATTACGAACAAGTCGGCAAAAACTCTACAGGGTCAATTATTCGTCCATTATTCAGTTCTTTCGGTGTTCTACGTTACCTATTTCTTATGTGCTACTTGAAATTTAAGTTTCTTGGCTAGACAATTAAAAAAATTTCGTCTTTAGAAAACGTATTTAAAGGGTTTTAAGATTTTTAAATCCACATCAGACGTAAGATATATCTTTAAAGAACCAAATTTATCTAAAACTAACTACAATAATTTGTTTGAGAGTTATGAGTCAGACTGTTATTCAAGAAAAAAAAAATTTACTAAAACAATTTAGAACTCAAGGCTACGTTCAATACAATGGCTTGTTTTCTCACCAAGAAGCCAAACAACTAATTGAGGATATTAAGCAAGCAGAAACTATTGACGGTGTTAGTGCCTTAAATAAAGGAGCGATGACTTTTTATAGTGGAGTCTACTCCCAAAGCCCAGCACTGCAAGCAGTTGTTTCTCAACCCAAAGTAATTAATTTTCTTAAGCAAATCATTGGGTCAGATTTTTGGGTACGTTGGGATCAAGCGGTAGCGAAAGGCCCTGGTGCGGGTACTTTTCCTTGGCATCAAGATAATGCTTATAACTATCTTCAGGACGAACACTTCCAACTATGGATTGCCTTGACTAAAACTAATAAGGATAACGGTGGACTGTGGCTAGTACCAAAACACGAAACTGAAAACCTACCCCACGATCAAGTTGGCAATCATATGGTGTTTCGAGGGGAAATACACGAACCAATTTTGATTGAAGCAGAACCAGGAGATGTAATCTTGTTTTCATCCCGTACTCTACATAGTACAACTCCTAATATTACTCAAAATATTCGCTGGGCTTATGTCATTGAATATATGTCTTGCAAGGATTTTGACCCTACTGTCACTTCACCCTATTTTATAGTTTCTCGCGATGGTGAAGCAACCGCTGAGTTTGTAAATTGGTATGAGGGACGATTAAATGTGATCAACCACCTGAAATACTGGAAAGTATATGTGTCGAGATTAAAACAACAATTACTAAAAAAGTAATTTAAAAAATCCAGTTTTTAGCTATCAAACGTATATTTAAACTGAGATCTATATGGAATAATAAGCGTAAATTAATTTACGCTCGGCATTTGTATGGAATATCGAACATTAGGTAAAACTGATTTAAAAGTGTCGGTGTTTGGTATTGGTAGTTGGCAGTTAAGTGGCTCTTTGATCATCGATGGTTTACCTGACGGCTTTCCTGACCGCGGGAGGGGGGCAGCTATTTCTATCATTAGAGGTTGTGGAGATTTGGGTATTAACCTGATCGATACTGCTGAAATTTACGGCGATGGCGAGGGTGAACGTCGAATTGGGTCAGCGATCGCCAGTCAACGCGATCGCTGGATTTTGAGTAGCAAGTTTGGCTTAAGGCGAGGTTCTAGACAAGAACGAATTATTAATGCCCATCCTGATACTATTCGCTCTTCTTTGGAGGGTAGCTTGAGTCGTCTCAACACGGACTATCTTGATATCTATCTTTATCATGTGCCACCCCAGCCCGAATTAGTTCGGGCAGCTAAAGAAGTTTTAGAGACTCTTAAAGCAGAAGGTAAAATTAGGTTTTATGGTATCTCTACTGACAATGTTGAAGAACTCAAGCTACTACTAGACAATGATGCAGTAGATGTAGTTAGCTGCGCTCAATCTATCTTAGAACGTCCACGAAAAATTCTAGATTTAGTCACAGCCAACAATTTGGGGATGATCAATCGAGGTTCTTTGATGGCAGGACAACTATCAGGAAAATATTTTGCTCAACCTCCCGAATTATCGACTAAAGACATTCGTTATGGACGTAAATTTAATTGGAATAAATACCAGTTTTTAGAGAAGATAATTCCCGAAGGCGGAACTATGGTGGGAATGTCATTGCGCTATTTATTAGATTTAGAGCAAACGCAAACGATTTTAGTGGGAGGAAAATCCCTCGAACAATATAGATCTGCATTAACTGCCTTGGAAATGAGTCCTCTATCGTCCAAAACTCGTTCTCAACTCGAACGGGCTCAATTCTCGCGTAAATGGAAACGTCGGACAAAGAAGGTACTACGACCTATTAAAAAATTAGTTAAATAATTACTTTCCAAAAATATTTTTTCAAAAAATTCTTCAATCATGCCTTTAATATCTGTAATTATTGCTGCTTACAATGGCGAGAAGACAATTGTCGAAACAATCAATTCTGTTTTGAATCAAACTCATCAAGACTTAGAAATAATTGCGATCGATGATGGTTCGAGTGACAATACCCGTCAACTTATTCAAGATATTGCTGACGATCGCGTTAAACTTTTTCCCTACCAAAATGGAGGAGTAGCTAAAGCCCGCAATCGAGGTTTGAGTCACGTTCGAGGCGACTATGTTTGTTTTCTCGACCATGATGACCTGTGGACTGAAGATAAATTAGCTAAACAGGTTGCAGCTTTAGAGCGATCATTGGATGCAGGTGCAGCCTATAGCCAGACGACAAATATGTATAGTGAAGATGAACCTACGAGATATGTACCTTCTCCTGAAGTACATTTTGAGGGGGATGTATATCAAGATATTTTGCTATCTAACTTTGTCGGTAGTGGCTCCAATATTATGGTTCGTCGTGAAGCGGTGGAGTCGGTAGGTGAGTTTGACCCCGTACCCACCAGCAATGAAGACTGGGATTACTATATTCGTCTGGCTGCTAAATGGCATTTTGTAGTCGTACCTGAATATCAAATTATCTATCGCCACACTGCCAATTCTATGTCCTCTCAAGTACAACGTCTTGCAGACGGAGGTGTAATTTTGGCTAATAAGGTATTTAAGTCTGCGCCTGAAAATTTACAACATCTCAAAAATAATTTTCTTTTCAATCATCTTGCCTATTGCGCGGAACTCTATCTGGAAAATTATAATAATTCTCACGGACAAGATCGCAAAAGTCTGATTAAAGCATATCGCACCATGGCGGATGCATTACGCTATTCACCATCAGCGATCGCTAAAACTTCGACGCTAAAAGTCATCCTTAAATTAATGTCAGTGACAGTTTTGCCCTCTGCACTAGTGAAGCAGCTCAAAAAAATGAAACATCAGATTTTTAAATTTACTTAGATTTATGAACCTAAACGCACCTCATCCTTGGGTCAAAACTGTCACCGAAGCTAAAGAAATTCAAGAACAGCTAAGATCAAAAGTAGTCACTTGTAATCAATTACAAGAAGTAAGATATGTAATGGGGGTAGATATTGGGTTTCAAGATAACTATAAAATATCTCAAGCAGCAGCAGTAGTATTGAGCTATCCTGAATTAGAATTAGTTGAAAAAGCGATCGCCCGTATTCCTACTTCTTTTCCCTATATTCCTGGGTATCTTTCTTTTCGGGAAATTCCTGCTATCCTCAAGGCATTTGCTTTAATTAAACAAACACCTGACTTAATTTTATGTGATGGGCAGGGTTTGGCTCATCCTCGTCGTCTGGGATTAGCCTGTCATTTGGGGGTGATTTTAGATTTGCCTACTATTGGCGTGGCAAAATCCAAATTTATTGGCGAACACGAACCAGTTCCAATTGAAAAAGGTAGCTGGACACCATTGATCGATCAAAATGAAACTATTGGTGTAGTCTTGCGATCGCGGTTCAACGTCAAACCAATCTATGTGTCGGTCGGACATAAAATTAGTCTGCCCACGGCGATCGACTATGTCATGGGCTGTTTGACCAAATATCGCCTACCCGAAACAACTCGTTGGGCAGATAAGTTGGCAAGCGACAAGTAGGGAACAATGGCAATTCTCTCTGAGTAAGCGATCCAAATCACATGACATCACAGCAAAGTAGCGTAAAATACGTGTAACAGACAATACAATTATTATTTTTTTACAAAAATAACGTATCTTCTGTTACAATTCTTATTGAGTCCAAAAGAATTAAAAAGTTGCCTCGTTTTGGAGCATGCAACTAAAGATTTTTCCAGACTTAAACAACAACAACATTATTATCTATCCAGCGATCGCCTCGCTGGTGTTTTTTTTGCCGATAATTTTGGTTCATAATTAACAAGAGTACTTTCTAGGCTAAAACCTGCTCATGAGCTATGAAAACCAAGTAGATTCCCAAGTTAAATTATCACAATTAGAAGAAGAAGAAGATTTATTTGATTATGCCTACGAGCAAGCAGGCAGTATTCCAGGGACGCTAAACATCGAAGAAGATGCCGATATTCCCGACATAATTTTAATTGACTACAATCACGATCGCGCTACTCGCTTCAACAATTTGACTCCCGAAGCCTGTGCAGAATACCTAAATACTGATTCTGTTTCCTGGGTAGATGTCAAAGGCTTGGGTAGTGAAAATATCTTACAAAGACTGGGCAAAGTATTCGATTTACACCCTTTAGTTCTAGAAGATATTGTTAATGTTCCCCAAAGACCAAAGGTAGAAGATTATCCTCAACAATTGGTAATTATTACCCAAATGGTCGTTCCTAAACCTTCAAGGGAAGGATTTTGGCTCGAACAAGTTAGTTTAGTGGTGGGAAAAAATTATTTATTGACGGTACAAGAAAAACCAGAAAAAGATTGTTTTTTACCTGTAAGGCGCAGAATTAAGTTCAACAAAGGATCGATTAGAGATATGGGAGCAGATTATCTAGCTTATGCCCTTTGGGATGCCATAATCGATGGTTTTTTTCCTATTTTAGAAACTTATGGCGAAAAAATAGAAGATCTCGAAGACGAGGTTATTTTCAACCCCAACAATAGCTCTTTGGCAGATGTTTACCAAGTAAAAAGAGAGCTATTAGCCTTGAGACGAGCTATATGGCCTCAAAGAAGTGCTCTTAATACATTAATTCGAGATGGCAGTAGTGTCATCGATCCTGATATTTTAATTTTTCTGCGGGATTGTTACGACCATACCGTACAAATCATTGACATCATTGAAACTTATCGCGAATTAGCTTCTAGCTTGACTGACATTTATCTTTCTGCCATTAGCAATCGCATGAATGAGGTAATGAAACTATTAACCGTAATTTCTAGCATCTTTATCCCTCTAACCTTTATCGCAGGTATTTATGGTATGAACTTTGATCCTCAAACTTCTCCCTGGAATATGCCTGAGTTAAGCTGGTATTGGGGTTATCCCTTTTGTTGGGTGCTAATGTTAACTACAACAGCTGGTTTAGTGTTTTTCTTTTGGCGACGGGGTTGGTTTGAGAATTTCTCTAAAATACCAAAATAAATAGTTAAGTAGTCAATCATTCATTGGTCATTGGTGATCAACGGTAAATATAAATTAAAGATCGAGTTCTGGTTCAAAATGGGAATACTGAAGACAAGGAATCTTGATAATTCTGAGGGCATTGGCGTGAGCTTAGTTCCCGCTATTGACCACTCTAAATTCATAATTCATAATTCATAATTCATAATTTATACTTACTCCACTAGCAACCTGGTTGCCTCAAGCGATTGATGTGCTGCGATAACTAATATGCCTGTCAGATTTAAAAATCCACTTCAGAATCCTCATAGCCGTACTGTGGGAAATCAGCTACAGGCAGTTCCCATTGTGACAGTCATTAGCCTGATCTTCTTTGGTGGTATTGGTTGGCGGTTGGCTTTTTTACAACTACAACAGGGAGATGCCAACAAATTAAAAGCAGAACGAAATCGGACGCGGATTGTTCCTAAGCCTCCAGTTAGAGGTAGCATTTTTGATCGTGATGGCGAAATTTTAGCTACTAATCGTCTATCTCATTCTGCATACCTGTGGCCCAAGGCGCAAAAACAGAGAAATTGGTCTCAAAATCGTCATATAATTGCTAATATCCTGGAAATAGACCCTAAAGATCTTCAACAAAGAGTGGAAGAAGCAGGGTATAACTATCCTAGTTTGATTCCTATTGCCCGTAATCTTACTCCAGAGCAAATTACCGCCTTAGAAGAATATCGCGCCCAATTAAAATGGGTTGAAATTGATGTGGGTAAAGTTAGAGACTATCCCCAGGGCAAACTAGCTGCTCATGTTATTGGCTATACGGGAGAGCTAAATCAAGAAGAATTAAAGCAAAAAAAAACCCAAGGTTATCGCTTAGGAGATGTCGTGGGGAAAATGGGAGTGGAATTTTCTTATGAAAACAAACTGAGGGGAGCTTGGGGAGGACTAAAACTAGGAGTAGATGGTGCGGGGCGAATTACAGAACTTTTGGGAGAAGATCCAGCCCAAGAAGGAGAAGATCTTACCTTAACTATTGATGTGGATTTGCAGCGGGCTACGGAGAAGGCACTAGGAACAACTAAAGGTTCAATTGTCGCCTTAGATCCTCATACTGGAGGTGTACTAGCGATGGCTAGCTATCCTAGTTTTGATCCTAATATTTTTTCTCGTCCCATTACCAATAAAATTTGGCAGGAATTACAAGCTCAAGGAAATCCCTTTCTCAATCTGGCATTACGAGCCTTTCCCCCTGCATCTACTTTCAAAATTGTTACTGCTACTGCAGGAATGGAGTCGGGTAAATTTCCTCCCAATACTATTTTAGGTACGTATCCTTATCTTTACGTCGGCGGGACGGGATTTGGCGAATGGAATAAAAGAGGTTTTGGGCGTATCGGATACTTAACTTCCCTCGCCTGGAGTAGTAATACTTTTTATGGACAGGTTGGCTTAGGAGTTGGTAGCAAGAGTTTAATTGAATGGGCGCGTAAATATGGCTTTGGTGAAAAAACAGGAATTGAGCTACAGGGAGAAACTAAAGGATTGATTGCTGATGATCAATGGAAACGTCTTAATTTTAATAATTGGGGCTGGACAGCAGGGGATACGGTTAATATGTCCATTGGTCAAGGATTTACCTCGGCAACACCATTACAGGTAGCGGTAATGTTTAGCGCGATCGCCAATAATGGTTATAAAGTGCATCCTCATCTATTAAAAACTGACAATCAAACTAAACAAGCCCAGAAAGTTAGTTTGGATATTAAGCCAACAACTTTGAATACTATTAGGCAGGGACTTAGAGCTGTGGTAGATGGTGGCACGGGATCTAAACTAAATTCACCCAATACACCCCCAGGAGCAGGTAAAAGTGGTACAGCAGAAGCCCCTCCAGGCAAGCCTCACGCTTGGTTTGGAGCTTATGCCCCTTTTGATCAACCAGAAATTGTAGTAGTGGCATTTGCCGAGCATTCTGGCGGTGGTGGAGGCTCGGTGGCTGCACCTCTAGCTAGACAAGTGATGGAAGCCTATTTTAAGCATCAATAATTGATTTGAGTTTTAAATATTTGCGATCGCCGATAGATTGAATAATCTTGTCAAAGTGCGATCGTTTTCTTGAGGAGTTCCAATAGTAATTCTTAATCCTCCTCCTGTATGACGAATTAGAGTTCCTTGCGTTTTGAGATCGGCGATCGCACCAGCCATAACCTGCTCCATTTGTGCAGTTGGAAGATGAGGAAAACGTAAGTATATAAAATTAGCTTGGCTTTGCCAAACTTGCAACTTGTCGTTGGACTGCAAAATTGAATAGACTCGCTCTTTTTCCTTGATAGTTTCGCTGACTAAGGGTAAGAGTAAAGCACGTTGTTCTAGTGCTACTTGGGCTGCTATCTGAGAAAAACTAGGTAAATTGTAGGGCAAACGTACTTTTTCTAAGACTCTAATCAGTTCTCGATTGGCGATCGCGTATCCTACTCGATGAGCAGCTAGTCGAAAGGCTTTGGAAAAGGTGCGTAATACTATCCAGTTGGAACGTTGCTCTAATTCTGCTACTACAGAAGTTTGGGAAAACTCAAAATAAGCTTCATCTACTACTACTAAAATATCTTTGGGTAAGCTTCTCAACCACTCTAATTCTTGAGAGCGTAGAGTATTACCCGTTGGGGAGTTGGGATGTACCACAAATACAACCCTAATCGGTGGCTCGCTAGTTGCTTCGATTGCTTGCTGTGCTGCTGTTAGATTGAGGCTAAAATCTGCTTCTTTTCTAGCAATAGTAACTACAGGGATACCTAAAGTTTTTGCTAAAATGCCATACATAGAAAAAGTTGGAGTAGCAACTAAAATAGAACCATTCCCACCCAAACAAGTGGCGATCAAAAGGGAACGAATAAGTTCGTCAGAACCATTTCCTACTGAGATGCGATCGCCAGTAAGATGATGGAATAAGTTAGCCGACTCGCTAACATATTCAGCGATCGCGCTTTTTAAGAGTTGATGGCTACCATCGGGATAACGATTGGCTTCGATTTCTGCTTGATATGCCCAAGCTAGTTTAGATTTGATTTCTGTGGGTAAATCTAAGGGACTTTCGTTAGTATCGAGGCGATCGACTATAGCAGGTGTATCTCCTCCTGGATGGGCTGTGTAGGCAGCTAGTTGAGATAAATCGGAACGAACAAAAGAAAGGCGATCGCGCATGGTATTTTCTAGTCTGGATGGCGAGTTAAATTATAAAATATTTGGGATAGGGCAAGTCTAATTATTAATCTAATTACTGTCTGTGTTAGCGAAATATTTTTTTAATGAAAGTTATTTTTAAACAAGATCTGCTGATGAAATTTGGAGTTAAGTTTAAACTGATAGCTAAAAGCTTTTTTGATAATTTATTGTGAAATAGGAGAACTTAGAAATATGCGAATGCTACACACCATGTTGCGAGTGGGAGATTTAGATAAATCGATCGCCTTTTACTGCGATATCTTGGGTATGGAGCTATTGCGACGTAAAGATTATCCAGGGGGAGAGTTTACCCTGGCTTTTGTGGGTTATGGCGAAGAAAAAGACCATACCGTCATTGAGCTTACCTATAATTGGGGCGTAGAAGAATACGATCTAGGCAAAGGCTATGGACATATTGCCTTGGGAGTAGATGATATTTATGGTACTTGCGATCGCATTAAGGCTCAAGGTGGCACGGTAAGTCGAGAACCTGGTCCCATGAAGCATGGCAGTACGGTGATTGCTTTTATTGAAGACCCTGATGGCTATAAAATTGAATTAATTCAACTAGGTACACAAGGTTCGGCAAAAAAAGAAGCAGCAGCAACCGCTTAGAGTGAAGATTTCAGAGCATAAAAACTTAAGGTAGTATTGCCGTAGGTTTTAGTGCGATATATTTCCAAACCTTCTACCTCTTTGGCTTGCCAAAATTTAGGATTGTGTTCGACGGCGATCGCACCTTCGGGAGTAACTAACTCTAGTTGGGCGATCGCCTTAATAACTGGTAAATATAAATAGCTGTCGTAAGGTGGATCGAAGTAAATCCAATCAAACTTTTGTCCTTCCAATCCTTTGATTTTGACTAAGACATCACCTTTGATAACTTGATAAGATTGCTCTGGGCTAGCCATTTGCTGCCAGTTTTGCTCGATTATGGTGCAAGCTTTAGGATACTGTTCGATACCAACTACTTTTCTGGCACCGCGACATAAGGCTTCTGCACCCATTGAACCATTACCCGCGCACAAGTCTAACCAGCGACAATCAGTAATGCGATCACGCCAAATATTAAATAAAGCTTCCCTTACTCTGGCAGAAGTAGGACGAGTTCTCTGTCCTGGAACTGTCTTTAATTGGCGGTTTCCATAAATTCTCATGGTTTCAAGCTTTTAAACAGAATTTAGTTAAATTTGCCGTATTCTAAAAAATTAATAGTTTGCTCAATAACCTCATCATTATTCATAATAAAGCTATGACTATGAGGCACAATTAAAAAATCTTGCATTTGGGGTAATTTGGCACTAGCAACAGAAACTTTACCGTCATCTGCACCAAGAATAAGATAAGAATAAAGCGGATTGAGGCTTTTGTTGCCAATAATTATTCCCACTTCAAAGTTTGTCTCGCCTAAAGTATTGGGTACAGAATCAACGTCTGTACCCAAAGATAAACCAGCTTCACCATTAATTAATTCAAAAAACGGAAATATTTTGAGTTGATCGACCAGTTCACTACCATGATTGGGAGGACTTAGCATCACCACACGGTTTATTTTAAGATTGCTAGATTTATCTAATTGTCTAACAATTATGCCTCCCATAGAGTGGGTGACTATATCAATATTGCTATTTCTATTTCTTTTTCCGAGACATTTGGTAACTTCAGGTTCGACAAAATCAACCGCGAGTTTCTTAATCGAATGTTTTCTTGAAGGATATTGAATATTGCAGACATCGTAGCCTACTTGCTGCAAAGCTTGAGCCATTTTACTCATCGAAGCAGAAGAACGTACCAAACCATGTAACACTACAGCGGTTTTTTGCTGACAATTAGTTTCAGCATCACACTCGGCAATTAATTTCTGGGTTTGTTCTGGCTGCCATAAAGGTTGAGAAAATGCGATCGCTACAATAATCGCAGTTATCACAAAAAACTTTTTGTTTTTTAACATTAGACCTCTTACATGAGTAGCAGACTAATTTATTTCCCCTTTCTCTCTCCGAAATCAAAAGTAATGCTTATTTATCAATTGCGATAGATTCTGGCTAAAGTGCGATCGCTTTTTATTTCCACAACTAAATCCGCAGTCTTTAATAAAGGCTTAATAAATAATTCTGGATGAAGAGATTGCCAAAAATATTTCACAAAACGATCTATTTCTCGATCGCTCATTCCTGTTTTACCTGATGCAATCATTTTGTGTTCTGCTTCTTTGCGCCATTGCCGACTCAGGCGATAATCTTCGGGAGATAAAACTATTAAACGATCCAACTTATTCCATAGGGGTAGATAAGCTTGTAAACGCTGATTATTATCTTTGGCAAACTGAATATCTTCTGTTGTAACAATGGGCTGAAGAGGATTATCAAAAAAGCTTTGATCTATGGGTTGTACTCCCACAAACCAGCCTTCAAACAACAAAATATCAGGTTTAGCAATAGTTTCGGGATTAGCGCGATCGCCCGAACCATTATAGGCAGATTTATCAAAATGAGGTAGTAAAATCTCCCTATCTCGATCTTGCTGCAAACACAGTTCGATAACCTCGATACCCAAGTTAACATCGTGAGTCCCAGGAGGACCTCGCCAAATCAAACGAGGGTCTTTTTGTTTTAATTCTTGTCTTTGGTCATAGGTAAGATACAAATCGTCTATAGACAAATTAGCAACTGTCAAACCCAAAAAATTTAAAATCAACTTAAGAATAATACAAAGAGTACTTTTTCCCGTACCTTGACCGCCCAAAATACCTTGAATCAAAGTTCGGTCTAACTTCTGTCTTGCCGTTGCCAAATCCAAAGCAGTCGGTAACCATAACTTTTCTAAAGTTGCGATCGCAACATCTCGCTCTTTAAATCCTAGACTTTCGCACATCGCCCACACTTCGACGGATAAATCTCCAAAAAACTCCGATTTCTCACCTTGGGACAAAAGGCTATTTAATTTAGCACTATACAAAGAGTCTTCTTGATTCATCTTGCTCAACTATTCAATGTTTAACGATCAAATGTTAAAGGTTAAGATCCTAATTTAAACGCTTCTAAAAACAGACTATAAACTAAGCCAACTTTAAATAAATTCAACACATCAATATAAAGCGATCGCCTTTTTGGTAAATTAGCCTGATTTTTACGACGACCATAAACAAATCTGCTAACCAATTCGGTGAAGGTAAAGATCACAGCAGCAGCAGGAATATCCCAAACTGCGTCCTGTCCTGCAGTGGTGACAATTGCCGAACCCATAAAAAACCCCATCAAGATACTAATCAGGCTGAGGGCAATTCTGCGCCAGGGATTGCTAAATAACAATTCTAGGCGATCGCCAGTAAGATCTACTAAAGTATTAAGTCGAGTACGTTGCATTGTTAATTGTTTAGCTCAATGCCTAATTGTCCATTATCAATTATTATTAGCGATCGATTTGATTGTAAATCCACAAAGAACTGACTATACCTACAAGATGACCTGCAATAATATTAATACAGGCTTGAATTATAAATACATCTAGAGAATTTACAAATTCTGTATTAGTTTGGCTGTTAAATATCTTTCCTGGATCTAAAGATAAAGTTTTAGAAAGAACGATGCCGGCGATTGTTTCTGCTCCCAAAATCGTGACACCAGCACCTACTAAACTAGTAATAATAGCAATCTGAACTATCTTAATGGTAGTAGATTTTTTGGGCGGAGCAACATTAGGCTTAAAAAACTTATTTGCCATTTTGCCATAGCGAAAAGAAATACAAATTCCCACAATTAGACAAATTAGACCACAAACAGCACAAAAAAGGCTAAAACCTACACCAGAGTTAGATCTTTCACTTTCATTAACGATCGCCAAAGCCAGAGTCACCGAAGAGACTACCCCTAAAAAAACCTGAACCCAAAATCCAGCAAAACCAGCCCATTTGAGGGTATTACCGACTTTACGCATTCGCGCTGACTTGGCAGTAGGGGAAGTTGATGCAGGGGAAGAACCACCTGCACTATCGGAATATGGTGTAATATCTGATTCTCTAGTCATGGTTACATTTCCTCAAACAAAATATATAGATTTAATAAATTTGAAGTTCTATATCAATCAATAATAAACTAGATAAATGAGAGAGTTAGCGAGGTAGTTGCAGATCTGTCCTTAGAGGCAGGTTTGAGGAAAGTCCGGACTCCCAAAAGACCAGACTTGCTGGATAATTCCCAGTGCGAGCGATCGCGAGGAGAGTGCCACAGAAAAATACCGCCATTTCGTTGAACATTGAGCATTGAACATTGAACAGTAAAAGCTGATCGATGGTAAATGGTCAAAGGTAAATGATTTTGGTAAGGGTGCAAAGGTGTCGGTAAGAGCGCACCAGCAGTATCGAGAGGTACTGGCTCGGTAAACCCCAGTTGGGAGCAAGGACGGCGGGACTATGGTTGGTCTTTTTCCCGTCCCGATTTTGGAGAACCGCATGAGGTGTTTGGTAACAAACATCCTAGATAGATAACTACCCTCGATCGCAGTTTGTTAGTGTCTTGGATACTATACAGCTACGATGGAGAACAGAATCCGGCTTACGTTCTGACTCTCTTTCTTTCCTTTGCTGCTATTCCCATGTTTAAAGATCCCCGACGACAAAAACAATTACAAAAATTTATTCAAAAGTTGGGTTTATCTACTACTGCACCCGTAAATTGGTCATTGTTAGATTTAGCTCTAACTCATCCTAGTATTTCTAGTACCGATAATTACGAGCAGCTAGAATTCGTGGGAGACTCTGTAGTGCGCTTAATTTCGGCTGAATTATTGCTAGAAACCTATCCCCAAGAGCCAGTCGGAGAGTTTGCGGCAATTCGTTCGATTTTAGTCAGCGATCGCATTTTGGCTCAGTTAGCCGAATATTATGGTCTTGAACCCTATTTACTGATTGGTAGCAACGCTACAGGGAACTCTACAGGCAGGCAGTCATGGTTGGCAGATGCTTTTGAAGCAGTGTTAGGCGCACTATATCTTAGTACTCAAAATATGGATTTGATCCGCCCTTGGCTCGATCCAGCTTTAAAGATCAGAGCTTCAGAAGTACTCAAAGATCCTGCTCGTTTTAATTATAAAGATGCTCTGCAAGAATGGACTCAAAGAAAATATAAGATATTACCTGAATATCGCGTGGCGAGAAACAAAGAGTTTCAGTTAGGCAAACACAACAACGAAGAGACTCTACACGAACGTCGCTTTTTAGCCGAAGTATGGCTTAAAGAAGAATTTTTGGGTAAAGGTTATGGTCGTTCTAAAAAAGCCTCAGAACAGGCTGCTGCTAAAAATGCCTTTTTGACTATACAAGAACCAGAAACCTAATTACCAATCGCTGAGGGGATAGTAATAGTAATATGAATATATTCAACAAACCATGATACCAAACTTTTATAAACTGCCAAGGATCGAAAGAGTATAAAGAGCGACAATGAAGCGATTATGAAAAACGATGAATTAAACATAGTAGATACTGAGTTAAACAGTCCTCTAAAACGACTCGATTCAGCAAACTCCACCAATGAAATTCCCCCTCCAAATCCTGAAAGGATGTTGGCACTTTTGACATCGGCAAAACCGACAGAAAGAATGCTGGCAGCCAGAGCTTTTTGTGAAATTGAAGATCCGCGCTCTATACCTTTGTTGATCGAGTTACTCCAAGATATTTGTCCTTTAATTAGAGTCAGTACCACTTATGCCCTGGGACGTAATACCGATGCTTCTGCAGTAGAACCTTTGATCGAATTATTAGCCGAAGATTTAAATGGCTATGTTCGTAAAGGAATAGTATGGGCGTTGGGCAATAGTAAAGATTCTCGAGCGCTCCAACCTTTGATTAAAGCTCTCAAAACCGATATTTCCGCAGTAAGACTATGGGCAGCTAGTGGTTTAGCTCAAATAGCCCCTCTAGAATACGAAAGCATTATTGCGGCAATTCCACCTTTAATTCAAGGACTAAGAAGAGATGCTACTGCTGCGGTACGGAGCAACTGTGGTTGGGCAATCGGACAACTATGTCGCGAACTTCCTTCCAACGTAGTTTATGCCACGGCGATCGATGCTTTGATTGAGTCTTTGGTAGAAGATGAAGACTTGGGGGTTAAAGATGACGCGAGAAGTGCTATCCTCAAAGTCGGCGATGCTCGTGGTTTGCAAACGATTGAAGAACTAGAACTTGAGGGTCTAATTTGATTGTATCAATTTCATCTACAAAAATATAAATGACAAAACCCTTGATTATCGGCGTAAGTGGTGCTTCAGGACTGATTTATGCTGTGCGCGCATTAAAATATCTATTAGCTGCGGACTATACTATCGAGTTAGTGGCTTCTCGCGCAACTTATATGGTGTGGCAAGCAGAAGAGAATATTCAAATGCCCGTAGAACCAGACAAACAAGAAGTATTTTGGCGCGAAAAAGCTGGTGTCATTCAGGGTGGTACGCTCAACTGTCATCGTTGGGGAAATGTAGGAGACAATATTGCTAGTGGTTCTTTTCGTACTTTGGGCATGGTAATTCTTCCCTGCAGTATGAGTACGGTGGCAAAAATTGCCACTGGGTTAAGCTCAGATCTGCTAGAGCGTTCGGCAGACGTACAGATCAAAGAAGGCAAGCCCTTAGTTGTTGTACCCAGAGAAACACCTTTGAGTTTGATCCATCTGAGAAACTTAACTGCTTTAGCCGAAACAGGAGTTAAAATAGTTCCTGCTATTCCTGCCTGGTATCATCATCCCAAAACTATTGAAGATTTAGTGGATTTTGTAGTCGCTCGCGCTTTGGATACTCTAAATATTGACTGTATCCCCCTCGAACGTTGGCAAGGAAATTAAATTAAATCACCAAACCTCTATAATTGATATTGTGATTGTTCACACCGCTCCAAGTATTCCAAGTTGTACTAAGAAAGCATGAGTCCTAGAAAATTAACCGAAGATGATAAGCAAGAGATTCTTCAGCTATATCGTAACTCCGAAGCAACCACTTCAACTCTCGCAAAAAGTTATGAGGTGAGCAGTTCTACGATCAGTCGCTTTCTTAAAAATCAATTATCTTCTACAGAATACGAAGATTTAATTCAGCAAAAACGTTTGGCAAGAACTCCTAGAGGAGAAAAAGCTAGTACCAAAAAAGAAAAAACTACTAAAACCAAAGCTAAAAAAACTCGCACGCGTCAAAAATCTGTCGCTAAAACTGAGCCAGTTGTTGAACCAATTTCGACAAAAGATGCAGAAAACGCAGAAATTATCCAAGTTGCAGAAAATGAGGTTGAATCGCTGCCAATACAGTCAGATCCAGAAGCTGACGAGGCGATCAAGTCAGATACGGTAACAACTCAAGCAATGTTAAAACGCCGTCGCCGTCGCTCCTCGGCTAGTATGGAAGTAGAACCCCAGCAATCGCCAGAGATAGTTCCAGCAGTACAACGCGAAGAAGAAGCAACAATAGTAAATGATAATCCAGAAGCTGAAATAGAAGTTTTTGAAACAACAGAAGAAGAAGAAAAGCCAGTCAAGCTCGTTATTGATAAAAAAGCCTCTAGAAGCAATAGTTTGATTCTTAAAGGTGATAAGCCTAAAGGCATCCTAAAGGATACCGCTTCGCATATAGCTCCGCTACGCATCGATTCTGATGAAGATGAAGATGAAGATGAAGATGAGGATGATAATCAAGTAGATCTGATTACTCTTAAAGAGATGTTGGGAGAGGATCTAGAGGATATTAATGATGAAGAAGACGAAGAAGATGAAGATAATTGGGATGATGATAACGAACAAGAGGTGACATACTCTCAAAGAGATTCTAGCTTTGACAATATTGAAATTTTGCCCCTTGCCCAAGCTACTTTTCCCCGAACTTGCTATCTAGTTATAGATCGTTCGGCGGAGTTAATTGTCAAACCTTTAGCCGACTTTGGCGATCTTGGAGAAATTCCCCAGGAAGAAATAAGACAGAAAACGCTCCCTGTATTCGACAATCACAATATTGCTAAACGTTTTTCTCATCGTCGCGAGCGAGTGATTAAAGTGCCAGATGGACGTATGCTGCAGAAAACTTCTCGTCATTTGCAAGATAAGGGAATTACTAGATTATTGATAGACGGGCAAATTTATTCTCTTTCAAATTAGGGCAGTTAGACAATATGAAACACGCACGTCAGATAATTATTGATCGATCAATACTTTCAATGCCGCCAAATCTAAATACTTTCCTGTAAAATCCCCTTGAAGCACCTGGCAAGGGCGATTGGGTTCTCCTAAATTACTTACGACTAAATCCGCTTGCTTTAAATCCTGTTTTTCGGTGTAGTTATTAACCGTAACAACAGTTTTGAGTCCTGCTATTTTAGCTGCAATCAAACCATTATCTGAATCTTCAATAACGATTAAGTTATTAGCAGGAATTTTCGTTTTAGCTAGAACATATTTGTAAATATCGGGGGCTGGTTTTTTAGCTGCAACAATATCCCCTGCTGCAATAACTTCAAACCAATCTAGATCTAAATATTTTTCCAATAAAGCAATTACATTAGGTAAAGCACTAGTTGTGGCGATCGCTAAAGTTATGTTAGCCTCTCGTGCTTCTTGAATTAGTCTCTGTGTCCCAGGACGCATCGTAATTTTACCGTCATTAAGTAATTGCAGATAATATTTTGTCTTTAGTTTATGAATATGGGCTGCAAAATCATTAAGATCTTCGCTATTAATAAAATCAGTTAAATATTGATTGATATAGTATTTGACTCGCTCTTTTCCTCCAGCCACTTTTAGCAATTTGCCATACAATTCTACCGACCAATTCCAGTCTAATCCTGCTTCTTTAAATGCACTATTAAAAGCTACTCGATGCCCGTCTCTTTCGGTATTGGCTAAAGTACCATCAACATCAAATATTAGACCTTGTAACTGATTGGACATATTGTATAAACTGGTTTGGTGGTGAAATCGATAGATACTATTTTTAATATAAATCAATCTTTTTGGGAGAAACTTTCTGCTACAGTTAAAGTTTGGTAAAGTAATAGATTTAAAAAAACACCCAAAGCTTTATTGTATGAGCTTTGGGCATTTTCAAAACATATTTTCAAAACATCTTTAATCAATCACGAGCTAACTAGCTATTTTTTCTGTTTCTGGTTTAGAAGCAATATAGTTTGCCAACTGAGTATTGATTTGTTCTCGAACAATAAAACGATATTCAGTAAAATGTTCTAAATAGGCGCATAGGGTTAAGTAAATTTCTAGTTGACGAGGTTTTTTAATTAAAACTTGGATTAAATTACGCCAAAACAGCCAACGAGTTGGGGGAACAACACCCTGCTTCCATAACAACAAACCAAGGGCGCGAATTGTCTTCCAGCTTGGTCTTTTTGATTTAACATTTTTGGCTTCTCCCAGTTTCATATAGTAATCAAAAATTCTGCTGAGATATGCCTTGGAATCGTATAGTTGCCAAAAAGCATTCACATATTCCGTCGCAATTTCTTCAATATCTCTAGTGGGGACAAAGTTCATTAATGTCGTTTGATTAATGTTGGCACCAGAGTTGAGTAATCTACCTTCTTTTTCTAAACGATCCCACAAAGCAGTGCTAGGTAAAGCCTGAAGCATACTAAACATCGCCAGAGGAATATTGGTTTGTTCGACAAACTGGACAATGCGATCGCCTGCGTGGGTTTTTTCTCCATCAAAGCCAATAATGAACCCTGCCATCACCTGCATTCCCGCTCTTGTGATTTTATCGATAGATTCCGTCAGAGGATCGCGAGTATTTTGGAATTTACTAGTTAAGGCTAAACTATCTTGGTCTGGAGTTTCGATTCCCAAAAATACTTTTTTAAAGTTACATTCAACCATCAACTTCATCAACTCATCATCTTGAGCTAGATCCACCGACGCTTCAGTAGTCAAGCCAAAGGGATATTCTTTGGCTGCCATCCAATCTTTCAACTCTTTGAGCAACAATTTTACGTTACGTTTATTGCCAATAAAGTTATCATCAACCATGAATACTGCTCCGCGCCAGCCGAGGTCGTAGATTCGCTCTAGCTCTGCTAAAAGCTGTTCTGGAGTCTTGGTACGGGGTTTTCGCCCATATAAGACAATAATATCGCAAAATTCGCACTGGAAGGGGCAACCACGAGAAAACTGTACCGACATATTATCGTAGGCACTCATGTCTAATAAATCATAGCGAGGTATTGGTGTCTCAGTTACGGCTGGTTTCTCTGCCGATCTAAATATACCAGAGCGATCGCCTTTTTCAATTGCGGAGACAAACATTGGTAGGGTGATTTCACCTTCATCCAATACTAAAAAGTCAGCCTGAGCATCCAATACTTCTTGAGGAGAAGTAGTAGCGTAAGGACCTCCAACTGCTACTAATTTATTTCTTTGTTTCGCTGCTGCAACTTGAGCGAGCATATCGTTCTTTTGGACAATCATTCCCGAAATAATTACTAATTCTGCCCAGTCCCAATCAGATTCAGTAATTTCTTCGATATTATGGTCTACCAGTCGAAACTCCCACTCTTGGGGTAAGATTGCTGCGACTGTTATCAAACCCAAAGGTGGCATGAGGGCTTTGCAGTCTACCAAAGCCAAAGTTTTTTCAAAAGACCAAAAACTCTTGGGAAATAAAGGGTATAGCAGTAAAGCCCTCATAAATGAAATGCCTCAAATCAAAATAATCAGAATTCTCTAAGCTTATCCTGCTTTCTAGAAAATGATCGGGGGATCGTTGTTAAACGTTTATGTAATTCTGGCTCAAAACAATCAGATGCATATTTGTTGTATTTTAAATATAAAGATATTATTAAAATATTTGAGCTTTGCGAATTAGATAAACACATATATTTTAGATAAAAAAGTATCTTAGTATACTAAGATTAACAACAGGTTTATTAATAAATTCTAGTTTTAAATACTTATAAACAAAGTAGCAAAAAACAACTTAGGAATCGGTATATTCTCTATTGTAATTAATTAAGTATATTCACATAATAGGAGTTACACTAGATATTTAGAACAAATTTATTCTGACTCGTAACTTGTAGCTTATCGAGCCGAAGCTAAAGTCTTTAAGTTTAATTAACTATCAAATTAATCAGTCTTTAGAAAGAAGCTTAACTATTGCATATTAGTTAGAATTAAGTTAATGCAAATAGGGATCTAGCGAAACTATAGGCATTAATATTCTAAAAACAAAAGCTTTTCCTTGTTTTATGGTCTGCACTCTATTTAAGAACAACATTTAAATCGAAATATTTTTTAACAAATTCAGTTTATTCCACAGTAAATACAAACATCAGAAATCCTAAAAAATGCTACCTTCCCCTACAAACACCGATTACGAACCAGTTCTTTGTTGCTATGTAAATAAAACCTCTCATGTGGAGATTGTCCGCATTACCAACATTTCTCATTGGTATTTTGAGCGAGTAGTGTTTCCTGGGCAACGTTTGATTTTTGAAGCCCCTGTAACAGCTAAACTAGAAATCCATACTGGCATGGCAATTAGCTCAATTCTCTCAGGAACAATAGATTGTCAAGAATTGCAGCTAACCTCTTCTTTTCCTTCTTATGCAGTGTGAAATAAATCTAGTCAAAAATTAAATAGTATGTATCCAAGCTAGATAGCAACTGATTAAAAACAATCAGTTGCTATCTGTTTTTTTAGGGAAATAATGCTCTAAATCTTTTACAAGTGTATGATTCTCTTGTGCTAATTATCTGATACAGGAGTCAATGCCCAATTTATCAAGTGATTTACTCAAACAAGATCAAGTTTATTTAATTATTTCCTGTTTAATTTTTCCTATTTCTCTCAAAATTGCTCTTTTTTGCTTCGTCTGTTTTTTAGGACTAAGAATTTTGCTGTTTGATGCTCGCCAATTAGGATATAAATCAAATAAATTAACTCAGTTGCTTAAAATAGTAACAGCGATCGCAATTGCGATCGCTGTTACAGAATTTTATGAAGAATCTCAACTACAAGCTTATCCTGTATCCTATTATGATTATTTATTAATTTTCATTACTATTTTAGCGATTAAAATTTATCCTCTTAAATTAAGTGAGATTCAGCAGATATGTTATGCGATCGCCGTTAGTCCACTTATAGTTTTTATCGTATATTTTCCTGTTCTAGACTTTAGTCTTAGAAATCACTGGGGATTTAATAATCCGAACTGGTCAGGTTTATATTGCTCGATTTGTATTCCTATAGTTTTTTGCCAAATATTAAATTATTTCAATCGAGAAAACAATCAATTAGTAAAGCACCGAAAAGTCGCTCTAGCAAGCTTGATAATTTTAACTTTATCTTTGTTTGCTTGCCTGATAATGATGATTTCATCAGGTTCTAGAAGCTGTTTCTATACTAGTAGCGCGATCGTTATGTTCATTTTATATCTTAAAGCTAGAAACTATAGGCAATTGCTAAATAAAGATCAAATAAATCCTCAAATAAAAATCAAAAGTATTGTATTTACTAGTAGTTTTCTATTAGTATTTAGCATGTTATTTAAATTTTGGTTGATTAAATTTACTTTCTTAACTAGATTTATTGACTTAGGCAATAGTACCAATATTTATCGAGTCAAAATATATCAATGTTATCTACAATATGGATTTAAAAAATTTTGGTGGGGCTGGGGATTTAATCGAACTGCTACTTTATGTGAAAAGAAGCTCAAAGCAAGATATGCAGGAGTTAATCACGCTCACAATTTTGTCTTACAGCTATTTACCGATCACGGTTTTCTGATAACTTTATGCTGTTTATCTGTATTAGTTTGTTTTATAATAATTCCTGGTCTAATATCTATCGTTAATAGCAATTTTTCAGTAATTGATAATTTAAGCCTAGGCATAAATCTAGCTTCTTTAAGCATAATAACTGTTAGTTTATTCCAATCTGCTTTTTATCATTATCCTTTATTCCCATTGTGGTTGGGACTACTTTGGGGATTGCAATCAACTATAAATCACCATAAAAAAACTTTACTTTGGTAATTACTAGTTTTTGATTCCTGTTGAACCAATACCTTGAATAAATTGCTTTTGACCGATTAAAAATAATATTAATACAGGAATAGTAGCAATTATAACTGCAGCCATCAAAAGCGACCAATCGTTAGTAAATTGTTCTTGAAATTCGGACAAAGCTAACTGAACTGTCCTTAATTCTGGTCTAGTAGTGAATACTAAAGGTTTGAACAAATCATTCCATTCACTAATAAAAGTAAATAAAAATAAAGTAATTAAAGCAGGACGAGAGAGGGGTAACATAATCTGAGTTAAAATCTGTAATCGATTTGCACCATCTAAAGTAGCAGCTTCCTCCAACTCTTGTGGAATGCTGGCAAAATATTGACGCATCAAAAAAATTCCAAAACCGTTAGCTGCAGTAGGTAAAATTAAAGACCAGTAGGTATTAATTAAATGAGCATATTTTAGAATGATAAAAATAGGAATGACTAATAATTGAAAAGGAATAACAAGGGTAGCTATTACCAACAACAAGATTGTTTGTTTGCCCCTAAAATTTAGCCTTGCCAAAGCATAGCCAGACAAGGCAGAAGTAATTATTTGTAGCGCAGTCACTCCTAAAGCAATTAAAGTAGAATTAGCAAACGCGATTAAGAAATTTCCTCGCTGCCAAGCCGAACGGTAATTAGCGAGAGTGAAGGTATTATCGGCTGAAGTAATAGAACTTTGGAAAACAATTACTAAAGGAAACAAAACTAAAATTGCCCCCAAAATTAAAATACATAATGTAATTAAGTTGGTAAAAGGTAATTGAAGCCAGTCTTTTTTAGTAGCTGTATCAGATATTTTACTTGGCATTAACAAGAAGAGAGAATTTTTCACCAACCATTTAGGATCGCGCTGATTGTCAAGTTAGTTTGTTATTTAACCTAACAAACTAATCTTCTGTAACTTAGTCCATACACATAAACTCTTCACCAATAGTAGGATGAATACCGAAGGAGTCATCTAAATCTTGTTTAGTAATTCCTTGAGCGATAGCCACTCCTAAACATTGAATCATATCAGCAGCGTGCTCTCCTACCATATGCACACCGACAATTTTTTCCTCTTCTCCTAGCACTACCAATTTAATCGTTACGGCTTCTTGAGTATCGTCGTCTGCCAGAGAATAAAGCATAGGAGTAGTGCTATCGCAATAACATTTAACTCGATCGCCATACTTATCTCGCGCAGATGACTCACTCAAGCCAATAGTTGCTGCTTCGGGACGAGAAAATACAGCCGATGGAACAAAATCGTAATCAATCGAGATCGGTTTTTTACCGTATAGAGTTTCAACCACTGCTTCAGCTTCGGCTTTGGCAACAGGAGTAAGGGGGATGCGATCGATACAGTCGCCTACTGCATAAATATCTTTATTTTTAGTACGACAATATTCGTCTACTTTAATTTCTCCTTTATCGCCTGTGGCGACTCCTGCAAGATCGAGATCGAGGCTTTTGGTGTTGGGTGCGCGTCCTGTAGCCAACAATACTTCATCGGCAACAATAGTACGGTCGTTATCCAAGTACAACTTTAGCTGATTTTCCTCTTGTTCAATTTTCTCAGCCGTAGTTTCGCCAATAAATTCAATACCGCGATCGATTAATCCCTGCTGTACGGTAGTTCTTAGATCTTGATCGAATCCCGATAAAATTAATTCGCTGGTATCCATAAACACAACTTCTGCGCCGAAAGCGTTCATTATGCTGGCAAACTCAACCCCAATATAGCCACCGCCTACTATTGCTAGTTTATTAGGAATTTTATCTAGTTGAAACATTCCACGAGAAGTTATAGCTAAATCGCTACCAGGCAAACCAGGCTTGATAGGATGTCCTCCCACCGCAATCAAAATTTTATCTGCCGTAATTTCTCTGTCCTTTACTTTTACGGTATTGCTGCCCGTAAACTTGGCATCACCGTAAATCAAATCAATTCCTTTTTCAGCAAAAGTTTCTTTGAATGAATTACTAATGGCATCCAAACGGTTATGAATTTTATTCATCAAGCTATTCCAGTCAACAGTGCGATCGCATTTCTGCCAACTATAGCTACCCGCTAAAGGCTCTTTGAGAGCAAAATCGGCTGCGTAGACCATTAATTTCTTCGGAGTACAGCCTCGGTTAAGACAAGTTCCCCCAACCTTTTCCCGTTCAATCACAGCGACTTTCATACCGTAGTTAGCAGCTTTTTTCGCTGCTGCCATACCGCCTGTCCCTGCACCAATAATCAAAAAATCGTAATCTGTCATTTTATTATTTATGATAAGAGCGAATCAATTTTTTCTTGCCAATCTGACAAACTTGACTGAGATGATAAGTCTGTAGCTTCTGCACCATTAATGAAATAAGTAGGAGTAGACCAAACACCTTTAGCCGCTGCAAAGCGGGCGGGTATTCTAGCTTTGCTGTATATCTCCTTGCTGTTAATCAGTTGAATAAACTTATTCTTATCAGACCATTGAGTAGCATCCACCGCATAGTCAGCCAATATACTGTGCCATTGCGTCTGAGTAGTATCTTGAGATGCTTTGTTAGCAAACTCTTCCTGGCGATCAAATATATAGCTAACAAAATTAACAAATTGATTGGAATTATCCTGAGATACAGCGATCGCAGCTTTGGTCGCATCCCAACTTTGTCGATGATTTCCCAAGGTCATCGGCTGTAAAATCAGATATATTTGTGCGGGAGAATAGGCAGATATAACCTGTAATATGGTCTGCCAACCCTTTTTAGAAAAAGGACATTCAAGATCGAAAAACATTTCGATTTGTACTGGTGCGTCACTTTCTCCTAATCTATAACCACTAGGACGCTGAGGAATGGGAATCGGCATCTAAATTTAGTTTAATAACAAAACATTTTTTATATTAAGGCGTGTCATCAAGTCGATCGCACGCTCTCGAAATTAATGTGACATGATTTGGGCTGAGATACCTCTATCTCTAGAAATAAAAGACTCAGATACTAAATCCTGGGGTAAACTACCCACATAAAAACTGGCGACTTGTAACAAATACCTGATAAGATAAGCGATGCCTCTGGGATAAAGAGAAAAAATTATGGCGTTGGTGGTTCAGAAATACGGCGGGACATCTGTAGGTTCAGTAGAACGTATCCAGGCGGTTGCTAATAGAATTAGAAAAACCGCACAGCAAGGAAACAGCTTGGTAGTAGTAGTTTCTGCTATGGGCAAGACTACAGATACTTTGGTAAAGCTGGCAAATGAAATTGCTAGTAATCCTAGTCGTCGCGAAATGGATATGCTATTATCCACAGGAGAACAGGTAACAATCGCCTTGTTGAGCATGGCTTTACAAGAATTAGGGCAGCCAGCTATTTCTTTGACAGGAGCGCAGGTAGGAATTGTTACAGAAGCAGAACACAGTCGCGCGCGAATTTTGCAGGTGTGTACTGATCGCCTAGAAAGACATTTGAATAAAGGCGAAGTTGTGGTTGTTGCGGGTTTTCAGGGAGTTAGCAGCACCGAAGATTTTGAGATTACTACTTTGGGTAGAGGTGGTTCGGATACTTCGGCTGTAGCCTTGGCTGCATCTCTTAAGGCGGATCGCTGTGAGATTTACACCGATGTTCCTGGAATTTTGACTACCGATCCTCGTCTCGTACCTTCTGCCCAACTAATGTCAGAGATTACTGCTGATGAAATGTTAGAGTTGGCAAGTTTGGGAGCAAAAGTACTTCATCCCCGCGCAGTGGAAATTGCTCGTAACTACGGAATGCCCCTGGTAGTATTATCTAGTTGGAGTGATTGCCCTGGAACAAAAGTAGTTTCTCGTTTACCTCAACCCCGTTCATTACAGGGTATGGAGATCGCTAAGGCAGTAGATGGGGTAGAAATAGACCGAGATCAAGCAAAAGTGGCGTTATTGCGCATACCAGACTTTCCTGGAGTTGCGGCTAATTTATTTGGCGAAATCTCCAACCAAAGTATTGATGTAGATTTAATTATTCAGTCGATCCATGACGGCAACAGTAATGATATTGCTTTTACTGTAGTCAACAAATTACTAAAACAGGCAGAAGCAGTAGCAGAAGCGATCTCTCCTTCCCTACGTAGCAGTCCGCAAGCAACCGCCGAGGCAGAAGTGATTGTAGATCGACAGATTGCCAAAGTTGCGATCTCTGGTGCGGGAATGATTGGTCGTCCTGGGATAGCAGCTAAAATGTTTAAGGTGCTAGCGGATGCAGAGATCAATATTCAAATGATTTCTACTTCCGAGGTTAAGGTAAGTTGCGTAATCAATGAGTCAGAATGCGATCGCGCTTTACATTTGCTATCACAAACTTTTGATATCGATCTGAGTTCTCAAAAAGAAATTATAGCCAACCAATATGATGGCGAACATCCTCCAGTAAGGGGTGTCGCCTTAGATAATGACCAGGCAAGAATCGCCATTCGTCACGTACCCGACAAGCCTGGGATGGCTGCTAGTATCTTCTCTTTGTTGGCACAGAAAAATATCAGCGTGGATGCTATCATTCAATCTCAACGCTGTCATGTAATCGATCGTGTTCCCACTCGCGATATCGCCTTTACCGTTGCTCAAACCGATGCGGATTTTGCCTGTAAGATAATTGCCGAATTAAACGAAAAAATTGGCTGTGGAGATGTTTCTGGAGATAAGGCGATCGCCAAATTAAGTGTAGTCGGTGCAGGAATGATCGGACATCCTGGGGTTGCTGCTCAGTTTTTTGCAGCTTTGGCTCAAGAACAAATTAATATTCAAATGATTACTACCTCTGAAATTAAAATTAGTTGTGTCATCGACCAAACTGAAGGAGTAAAAGCTCTTAAAGCTGTTCACGAAGCTTTTGGCTTGGGAGGAACAAACCAAGTAACTGTGGGAGGTTAGGGCGCGTCATTAATTGAGGGGAAGATTGCTTAAATATTTGTAACTACTTGGTAGTTGCAAAAGATGCAATCATTTTTTCCACTGTTGGGAGATAAGCGTCATAACTATCGGGTCTGGCAGTGTAGGTGATCACATAAGCCTTACCATCCTTGACCGACCATGTTTGCATTCTCTGTACTGGTTGACCGTTTTCTTCGCCGTCGTAGACAATTTGTCTGCCTTCATCTCCGCCCAAACTAACTAACAGTGGTTCGCCAGCGTCAGGATCTGTTAGTTTTCTAATCTCTGAAAGGGATTGGGCAGTATATTGAGCCAAGGAAATATCACCAGATAGATTTTCTACTAAAACACTAACTCGCTCTTTAAATTTGTCCGCATCGTCTTCTAGAGGAGAGAAAAATACTACCCCTGTGGCAAAAAAGTCATCTCGATTTTGTTTTGACCACACCTGAGGATAATCTACCTGAAAACCGCGATCAATATTTTCGTAGAGAGACAAAGGAACTTCTGGTTCTGGAGGGGATGAATTGAGCCAGAACCATACCCCAAAGCCACCACCTGCCAAAGCAAGTATAGCTGCGATCGCAGCAAGTAGTTTCGACTGAGATTTTGGCGATTTTACCTGCTGTTTAGGAGGAGCGGCAATTTTGGGAGTTGAGCCACCTCTTGCCCTAGGTACAGCGGATTGATGGCTGATAATTCTGGTTTCTTTGCCAATTTCAGCAACAGAGTCAGGGGAAGTGGCAGAAGGATCGACTTGAGTAGGGTCAGGAGGGGATGTAGGTGGAGAAAAATTAGAGTTCGAATTAGAAACTAAAACTGTCTCGCGAGCGTTGTTCTCTTCTGCATCTAATTGTTCTAAGTCGGTCAATACTATTCCAGCAGAACTATATCTTTCTTGGTAACGATAGCGCACCATTTTATCTAACAGATCGAGGAATTTTGGTTGATAGCTGATTTTGTGATCTAGTAAATTACGCCAAATTAATTCTCCGTTTTGGTCGATTGTCAATTGCTTTGGCGATATGCCAGTTAGTGCCTCAATGGCAATTACACCTACAGCGTAAATATCGCTATAAAAACCAGGACGACCCATCATTTGTTCCATCGGCATATAGGACTTGGTGCCGACTGCGATAGTTTGTTTGATTTGTCCTGCTGCATCAATAATTTGAGTACTAACTTGTTTGACTGAGCCAAAATCAATTAAAACAATTTTATTGTCGTCAGTCCGACGCATTAAATTGGAGGGTTTGAGGTCACGATGAATAACGCTGTGTTGTTGAACGATGAACAATACTTCTAAAATGTCCTTGACCAGAGCAATGGTTTTCTCTTCCGACCAAGGCTGACCTGCGATAATTTCATTACTAAGATCGTGTCCTTTTACTAATTCTTGTACGAGGAAGAAATCGTTTTGGTATTCAAAATAAGCTAGTAATCGAGGAATGCGATCGCAATGTCCCAAACGATTCATAATTTCCGCTTCTCGATTAAATAACCGTCTGGCTATTTCCAAGGTTTTGACATTGGCTAGTTTAGGCTGCAGTTGCTTGACTACGCACTGACTATCAAAACATTGCTGATCCTGAGCCAAAAAAGTAACTCCAACACCACCCCTTCCTAGCTGTTTGACGACGTAATAACGTCCCTGAATAGTTTGTCCTACAAGATTGTTATCCATCGACACAATTGAATATACGGCTGACTACCAAATTCCCATAATTTTAACCAAAAAGAATAAAAATTCTTATTATGGATCTTAAATTATCAAATTTTACAATTCTAATACCTACTGAAAACCCGCCCTCGATCCGTAGAACGAGGTGCGGGAATAATTTACTTATATATTTTTTCTCTACGAGAAACGTCTAATACTAGTCTTCATAAACTCGACACTCTAAAGCGTCGGGATTATCATCACAGTATTTTTCTAGAGAACTTTTAGCAGGAGCTTTTTGTTTTTGGTGTGCTGCTTCTGCAGATAACTCTTCTACTGTATCCCAAGCATTTGCACAATCAGCAGAGGAATCTCCCTCTGTGCTGCATACTACTCTGGCTGCTTCTCTTTCTTTTTGTATTTTCTCATGTATATCGCTCATAATTAGTCCTCTTATGTTAATTGGGTTTATATTATGCCATGTAAGTATGTTTAGCTTTCGTAATCGCTCGCACTTTTTAGCTGTGAAAACATTTCCTAAGTCAACCTGGCAAACGGTAACTTAGTCATAATTGTTTCTTATAGTTCTTACTAGGCATTTATACTCGACAAATCTAGCATTAGTTATATCTTATCTAGTCTATAAATAATATCCTTCTAGAGAAGTAAAATTTATTCAGAATCAGAGATAGTAATAATTTTAGATTGCATCTAGATTGTAGCTTTAAATATCCAGTTGGCTAAATACAGCTTATAACCTTTGACAGCAAGCGCTTGAGGCTAAAAATCATCAATTTGTCCCTAAAAAAGTTCCTAAAGTTTTAATTATCGAAATCTTGGCAGACGATCAATCTGCAATAATTATCTCTATAAGTTATTTAGAACAATAAATTAATGGGTGAAGCCAAACGAAGACAACAGCTAGATTCTACTTACGGTATTAAGCCCTCTCTAACCAACCCCAATCAGCAACAAAAGCACGTTGATTTAGTTGTTAATCAACTTTCCCATCAATTTTCGGCTCAAATCAAGCAAATCGCATCCGCAGAGTCGCAGCTTGATAACTACAACGATTATAAGCAGGAAGTGTCGAATTGGTTAAATCTTAAGCTACAAGAATATCGGCAAAGCGATCGCATTTTAATTGCTAGCTCAATTATGACTATGTATGCTGAGATTGCCATGAAGCAGGAAACTAGTCCATTACTAATTAAATTTTGGTTTGAAGTTTTAGAGCCATATCTAGATCGAGAAAAACGCGATCTCATTGCTAAAATCGTCAGCAAGATCGATCGCGAATTTATGATAGTTGGTTAAATCATTATTTCAAAACCTTTTTCAGCGCATCTACCAATAAGAGAACATTTTCGGGACGGCTATTGTAGCCCATCAAGCCAATACGCCAAACTTTTCCACCCAATTCCCCCAAACCGCCAGCAATTTCAATATTATATTCCGTTAAGAGTTTACGCGCGATCACTTTTCCGTCTACTCCATCGGGAATTCTAACCGTAGTTAGAGTTGGCAAACGATGTTCTTGGTCTACATGGCAAGACAAACCTAATTCTGCCAAGCCGTCCCAAAGCATTTGAGCATTGTTTTGATGGCGTTGCCAGCGTTGTTCTAGTCCTTCTTCGGCAACGATTCGTAACGACTCTCGCAGGGCGTAATTAGAGTTAATTGGCGCAGTGTGATGATAAACTCTTTGTTCTCCCCAATACTTCGCCAGCAAAGTCATATCCAAATACCAGTTAGGTACGGGATTAGGACGGTTATTTAACTTTTCTGCTGCCCGACTACTCATGGTAAAAGGCGAAGCCCCAGGAGGACAGCCTAAACCTTTTTGGCTACAGCTATAGGCTAGATCGATACCCCATTCGTCAATATATAAGGGAACGCCTCCCAAACTAGTTACCGTATCGACAATCAGTAAGCAACCATGTTGGTGACATAATTCTGCTACTCCTTCTAAGGGTTGACATGCCCCTGTAGAAGTTTCCGCGTGAACTAAAGCCAGAATGGCTGGCTGGTGAGTTTCGAGATTAGTTTTTATTTCTTCGAGGCTAAATACCTGTCCCCAAGGTTTAGTCATGGTGCGAACATCTCCACCATAACGCCCTGCCATATCTACCAAACGATTGCCAAAATAGCCTTTGACCCCGACTAAGACAACATCTCCAGGTTCTACCGCATTAGCTAGTGTAGCCTCCATTGCTGCTGTCCCCGTACCGCTGACTGAAATGGTTAGCTCATTATCGGTTTGCCAAGCATAGCGTAATAGATCTCTAATCTCATCCATCAATGCTAAATAAGATGGGTCGAGGTGTCCTACAGGACCAATACTCATGGCAGAAAGAACTCTGGGGTTGACGTTAGCTGGCCCTGGTCCTAGCAGTAAACGAGGAGGCATATCAAGCTGTTTCGTCTTGAGCCGATAGCGATCGCTAATTCGGGTAGTTGCAACCATAGTCTTAAGCCTTTAAATCTGTGTTTTATAACATTCTCTTCTGCCTAGTTTACTCGATCGCTCTTACTGATTTATTTCCTGAAAAATATCCTCAATCATCTGTAACAGGCGATCGAGGATTAAAAATTAATAATTATTTTTTCAAAAGTTCTCAGCCTTTTAAATTACCATCCTGCTTCGGATTGAGATAGAACGTAAGTTGCTACATCATCAATTTGAGCATCAGTCAAACGTCCTTTGAAAGCTGGCATAGCGTTTTTACCATTGTTTACTTGGTAAGTAATAGCTTCAATAGAATTCATCTCATATTTTTCTAAAGCGTCTTTCTTTAGAGTTTTTGCTCCGTTGACAACGTTGTTACCCCCTGCATGACAAGCAGCACAATTAGCACTAAAAATCTTGGCGCCACTAGCAGCATCTCCCGCCATTGCAGGAGTAGCAAAAGTAAACATTGCTGCAGTTAAAAACACAATTAGGGTCGATAAGATTTTGGTAAGCATGGTTTCTCCTCTCAAAATTTTAAATTCAATCAAAATACATAGGTTGCGATCAACCTCCCATTCTGCGATCGCGCTATCAACAATGTCAAAAGACAGTTTGTCAAACTTTTACAACTCGTCAAACTTCTGTAGTAATATATTCATAAGGAGTAGAGAAGCTCAAAAATAGCTCGATTATTGTTAAATTGACCAAGTTTTAGCTAGTTTCTTAATTTCCCCACCAGGTCTACTAAAAAAAATCATATTTGATACAGAGAGTTCAAAAAATGGCTAAAAGAATAAGTTTGTTATTGTCCGCCCTAGTATTAGTTGTATCTACTTTGTTCTTTAGCGTTAGCCCTGCAATGGCTAACACTGTAGAAGTCAAGATGGGTACTGATAGCGGAATGCTTAAATTTGACCCGGCAACTGTAACTATCAAAGAAGGCGACACAGTTAAATGGGCTAACAACAAAATGTCTCCTCACAACGTAGTTTTTGAAAATGCTAGCGACAAGTCTCACAAAAACCTAGTATTTTCTCCTGGCGATGGCTACGAAAGTACTTTCAACGAAACTGGCGAATACTCTTACTACTGCGAACCTCACCGTGGTGCTGGCATGGTTGGTAAAGTTGTAGTTCAATAATTTTTGTCTGGTAATTTAACTAGCAATTGAAACTGAATAATGGATAATTGGAGAGGAGCATTTTGCAGTTTACCTCTCCTTTTTCGTTAAGATACCTATATATCGCAGTACCTTAATAGTTAAGATAAATTTGCTTAATCCCTTGTAAGTAATGAGTAATGAACAATAAGTGTCTTAATACGATTATGTATTGCTATACGTTTAACAAAAGCTAAGAAATATAAATAATGGTCAAGCTTTCTCCTGAAGAATTAGCCAGAGCAAAAAAAAATAACCTAACTCCCGAAAAATATGCCCGTTTGCGCGCTGAAGCCAAAGCACCATATAAAGGTTTAAGAAAAACTTTATATGGTGCTTTTGGTGCGTCTGGTTTGATTGGGGCGTTTGTCTTTTTGGCAAAGATAGCTACTGGTCAAAATTTGGAGACTAATGTACCTAACTTTTTCTTACAAATAGGCGTGGTGGCTTTAATGGTATTTTTGTTTCGTTGGGAAAGCAAAGGTAAATCTGAATAAACATGACTAGATCAAATACATATTTAATTACAAGCTCTAAGTTGTAGCTTAAAGCTTACAGTTCTTCTGTTTCTGTTGCTTCTATTTTTCTGACTGATTTAACAGCATTATTACTAGTAAAATTATTGGCAACCTGTGCTACGTCAATACCTGTAGTTTGTTGTATCTGTTCTACAAATGAGGCAATTTGGGTTGCTTTATTGCCATTTGTACCATCAACTACAGTTAGGCTTTCTACTTCCACATTGGGTACGCCAGCAGCCATCATTTTCATCAAGGTTTCTAACTTTTGAAATAAGAAAATGTCTTTAGCATTTGCCCCTGCTGCTTTCCAAGACTCTGCTAGACGTTGTGTACCTTCGGCTTGGGCTTTACCATCTTCAATAATTGACGCAGCATCGCCTTTGGCTTGAGCGATTGCCTGTTTGCATTGGGCTTCAGCTGGTGCAACTACATCTGCCTGTAACTGCTGTTTTATCTGTTTAATTCGTTCGTTTTGTACCCCAAGTTCGGCTTCGGCTTTAGCTACCTTGGCTACAACTTCGGCTTTGGCTTCTGCCACTAAAGCTTCTCTTTTGGTAACAGCGTCGCGGATTCTTTGTTCGGCTTCAACTTTAGCAATTTCGAGATCGCGACTAATTTGTCTGAGGGAAGTAGATTTTTTGTTAGTAGAATCTTTAATAGTAGATTCTGCCTTGGCGGTAGCTTCAGCGATACGGGCATCTCGCAATAATTCTGCTTGCTGCTGTCGCCCGATAGAGTCAAGATAATGTACTTCGTCGGATATATTTTGGATTTGTAAATTATCTAATACTAGCCCTAGTTTTTCCAAGTCGTCTTCTGCTTCATCCAACAAACTTTTAGCAAAGGCGATTTTGTCTTCGTTTACTTGTTCGGGTGTCAGACTTGCTAGTACCCCACGCAAATTTCCTTCCAAAGTTTGTTTAGCTAGAGTTTCAATCTGCTTACGACTTTTACCCAATAATCTTTCGATCGCATTATGAATAGTTGGTTCTTCTCCTGCTATCTTGATATTGGCTACTCCTTCTACGGTTAAAGGAATACCACCTTTACTGTAGGCATTGGCTACTTTTAACTCAATAATCATGTTAGTTAGATCCATGCGGAAAGCCTGTTCTAACATTGGTGTCCTAATACTGCTACCGCCTTTAACCAAGCGATAGCCAACTTCTTTACCGTCATGAGTACTGGTTTTAGTACCTGCAAAAATTAAAATCTCACTTGGCTGACAAATATAATAGTAGTTTTTAATCGTAAGCCATCCCGCCCCCATACCTAAGCCACCAAGACCTAATATAGCTGCAATAAATTCCATTTTTTTACCTATTATCTATTACTTATTGTTTTTCGAGTTTAGAGTACCAATTACATCAATACCGAGGGTGTTATTAACGCTGTTGAGGAATTGGGCGACAATTTCAGGGTAAACATTAACCAAGCTAGCGAGGGATTTACCATCACCGTTATCAATTACGTTTACCTTGTCTAGCTTTAATCTTTCAGGTATGGCTACTGCTTCTTTGAGGACAGTTTCTAGCTGTTGAATCAAGAACAATTCTTTAGCATCTTCTCCTGTTGACTGCCATACTGCCCCTAGCATTTCATTAACTAAGGCGGCTGCTTCTGCATTCTCTTTTAAGCATGCTGCTTCTCCTTTTGCTAGTAACCCTTTGGCTACTCGATCTGCTTCAGCGGGTAATACCCGATCTGCTTCTAAACGCAACCTTTCCAATTGCGACCTAACTGTTTGTAATTGCTGCTGTGCCTTGGCTTCAGCTTCTAAAGCTGCTGCGGTAGTGCGTTCTTCTTCAGATCGCGCTTTTTGTTCTAATTCAGCAGTAATTTTTCGCAGTTCATTTTCTTTATCTTGAATAATAATGCGATCTTGGGTAATCGCTACGGCAGTTTCTTCTTCGCACTTCGCCTCAATTTGTTCGGCTTCGGTGAGGGCATCGGATTCGGCAATTTCCGCATTTCTAATGACCAAAGCAATCTGTCTGCGCCCCAAGGAATTAAGATAGTCTACGTCGTCAGCAATAGTTTGAATCTTAAGAATATCTAGCTGCAAACCTAGCTTGACAAGATCTCGACTGACATCCGAGGCAATTCGTTGGGAAAATTGCAGACGGTTTTCATTGAGTTGTTCTGGTGTCAGAGTGGCTACTACTCCTCGCAAATTACCTTCTAGAGTTTCTCTGGCAACGCGGATAATCTCTTTGCGATCTTGATCCAAGAAACGTTCGATCGCATTGCCTACTACTTGAGGATCGCTGGATATTTTAACATTTGCGATCGCTTGAATATCTAATGGTGTACCCCCTTTAGCATAGGCATTAGTTACTTTAACAGGTACGGGCATAGTAGTAACATCGATCCGTTTAATAGTTTCTAAAATTGGAATACGTATTCCTCGACCCCCCGTCAATACTCGATAGCCTAATTCTTGCCCACTTTTAGTCTTGCGCTTTCTACCTGAAAGTACGACTACCTCATTGGGTTTACAGACACATAAAAAGGAATTGAGAAACCAAATCAAAAGTATGGTGACGAATATTCCTAGGGATACGGGTAGAAACGTAAATAACAGACTGTTTGCGTCTTGATCTTGTTTTATTTGAGGAAGTTGGGCAACTATAGTTTCTTGCACTTCCAAATTACTAATATTGTTTTGTATTTCCATAATTATTTGCTTAATATATGCAATTAATTGATTCATATTGCTGTGGCATTATTAGATATGCGATTATTTAAAAGTTTCAAGTTGCAAAAGATAAGCCAGTAAAAATTTAAAACTATTTAATTCGTGGCTAATAGCTAACCGCAACACGGTTTAATCGTGTCGCGTTACCCAGACTTTATTGTTTTGCATCTGAATAACTAAAACACGTTCGCCTACCTGAAAACTTTCTTGATCGTCGGTTAAAGCAATTAAATCTACCATCGAACCTCTAACATCGACTCGTATTTTACCTTTGCTGTCGCTATCAAATGGGAGTTCTACAATCCCATATAGTCCAACAAGATCTTCTGGCTTCATTAAACTGTCGATAACTTCCCGTCGTCGCCAAAAATAAATAAACCAAACGATTAATGCACCGATAAAAACACCAATAGCGATCGAGATTCCAGCAATAGTTAAGATTAAGTAATTCATTGACTTTAATGATCTATAGATATTTGGTTACCTTGTTGTAACTCTCGATCTTAGATATCTCTATAAAGAGGTTTTTGGTGATTGCAAGCATTTTTAATATTGAGTGTTTTATCTGTTTGCTTTCTCCTCATATTAATCTCACTTTTTTAATATAGGCAACCACAAACTATTTTATTTTGTAAATCCACCATATTTCAGAAACTTTTGTATCGAATTAAGTTTCTTTTGTCCTATGTATATTTAGTTAATATGATGTTTGATTAGTTTTTTCTCATATAAAACAGAGAAGTGAGAGCAAAATTAAACAGAAAAAGCAAGCAAGAAACGCTGATGCTAATCTCTTGCTTGCTTTTTAATTAAAAACTATTTTGTCAGACTAAAGCAATATTATCAAGTTGCTTTTAGTCGTGTTCGCCTAGCTGTTAGTTCTTTAAATTTTATTTTTTTGAACTGTTTGTTTCTGAGACTCGAACAGGAATAGAAACTAATTCTGAAGATTGGTTATAATCCGTTTCTGAGTTGATTACAATTGCGATCGCGATTAAACTAGCTAATACTAAACTAATTGAAAACATGATAGTAAGTCTCTAGTGTAAATTTTTTACTTGTTCTAAATAGTGATAAAAACAAAAGGCGTTCTCCTCAATAAACGAGAACGCCTTAAGCTAAATTCTATTGAGAGTTATCTGACTCTATTGAATTCTTACCCGTTGATTGCAGGTGCGCTTAGTGCTACAGGAGCAGTTTCGCCACTGGCTAAATCTAGAGGGAAGTTGTGTGCATTACGTTCGTGCATTACCTCAAATCCAAGGTTAGCTCGGTTTAAGATGTCTGCCC